>Ga0105090_10000222_pt1 | contig 25830 bp, 20 predicted proteins | sample PPLLak3March2015_FD_79110 | JGI IMG/M metagenome (GOLD analysis project Ga0105090, IMG submission 79110) | Freshwater sediment microbial communities from Prairie Pothole Lake near Jamestown, North Dakota, USA - PPLs Lake P7 Core (1) Depth... | ecosystem: Environmental > Aquatic > Freshwater >...
CCGCTTCTCCGACGTCGAACTGCCGCCGGGCATCACGATCGACCGCGACAGCTTCGGCTTCGCGCTGCAGGCCGGGCTCGACTACCCGATCGGCGGTGGCTGGTTGCTGAACCTCGACGTCAAGAAGGTGCAGATCGGCACCACGGTCAAGGCCGGCGGCGCCGCCCTCGGCGACTTCAAGGTCGATCCGTGGCTGTTCAGCGTCGGCGTCGGCTATCGATTCTGATGCGTCGCGCCACGCCGGTCGTCAGCCAGGTCGGATCCGAGATGCCGCGGTCCATCATCCTCAGGCGGCCGAACTGACGACCGGGGCACCGTGAGGGAGCCGGACTGGGCAGCCTGCAGTTGACTGCAGCCCGGTTCATCCTCGGGCCTGCGGCATGGATCGGAGTGCCGTGACGACATCGAGTCCACCGTCCTCGGCTGGCGAAGGCACCGGCGCGACCGCGCCGCTGCCGTCCGGCTTCGACCTCACTTCCCTGCGCTTCGCGCTGGCGTGGCTGCTGCCGCTGGCCGTGGCGGCCGCGGCCTGGCGCTCGCCGTGGGCCGCGTGGGCGGCGCTGTTCGGCTGGCAGGTCGTGTTTGCCCTGCTCGAATTCGTGCCGGCGCTGAAGCACTCGCCGCCGGCCGTGCGCGCGACGGCATGGCACAGCTTCTGCATCCGCTTCCATGTACCGCTGCAGGCGGCATTGCTGTCCTTGGCGCTGTGGCTGCTGGTGCGCGGAGCGGCGGCCGGAAGTTACGGTGTCGGTGAAGCCATTGCGCTGGGCATCGCCGTGGGCGGCGTCACCGGCAGCCAGGGCATCACCTTCGCGCACGAACTCGGGCATTCGCGCTCGCGCTTCGACCGCGTGCTCGGCTGGTTGCTGATGACGAGCGTGCTGTATGCCCACTTCATGGTCGAGCACTACCGTGGTCATCACCCGCGGGCGGCCACGCACGATGATCCGGCCAGCGCGCGTCGTGGGGAGACGCTGTGGCGCTTCCTTCCGCGCACGCTTGCCGGCAGCTGGGTCAGCGCCTGGCGTCTCGAGGCGGCACAGCGCACGCAGCTCAGGCGCAGCTGGCGCGCGAGCCCGCTCGTCTGGGCGACCGCCGCGCAGGCCGCATGGCTGGTGGGGCTCGCGGTCGGGCTCGGCCCGCTGGCGCTGCTGTTCTGGCTGGTGCAGGCCGGCCACGCGGTGTTCCTGCTGGAGGCCATCAACTACATCGAGCACTACGGCCTGGTGCGCGCCAGGCAGGGCAGCGGCCGACCCGAGCCCTTCGGCGTGAACCACGCGTGGAATGCCGACCACGTGTCGACCAACAGCGTGATTGCCAACCTGCAGCGACACAGCGACCACCACATGCAGGCGTGGAAGCCATTCGCCGAGCTGCAAGCACTGCCCGGGCCCGAACTGCCCACGGGTTACGCCGGGTGCCTGTTCCTGGCCTCGGTGCCGCGGCTCTGGTTCGCGGCAATGGAGCCGCGGCTGCAGGCGCTCGATCACCTCCGCAGCCACGTCGCCAGCGCGCCGGGTCGGCCCTAGAAGTTCATCGGCCGGCTTCGTGCTGCCGGCGGCGTCAGCGCTTCTTCGCGCGCTTCTTGGCGCCGACGCCCTCGAGCGCCGCCTCGACGGCCTCGCACAGCGTCTTCAGCACCTTGATGCGGGCGAAGTACTTGTTGTTCGCCTCGACCAGCGTCCACGGCGTCGTCGCGGTCGACGTGCGGTCCACCATGTCGCAGACGGCGGTCTCGTAGGCATCCCACTTCTCGCGGTTGCGCCAGTCCTCGTCGGTGATCTTGAAGCGCTTGAACGCGACCTTCTCGCGCTGCTTGAAGCGCCGGTACTGCTCGTCCTTCGTGATGGCGAGCCAGAACTTGGCGAGCACAACGCGGTGCTGCACCAACGAGTGCTCGAAGTCGTTGATCTCGCTGAAGGCGCGCGTCCAGTCGGCCTCGGTACAAAGGCCCTCTATGCGCTCGACCAGCACGCGGCCATACCAGGATCGGTCGAACAGCGCGAATCGGCCGCGTCGCGGCAGGCGACGCCAGAAGCGCCAGAGGTAGGGCTGGGCGCGCGCCTCCTCGGTGGGCGCGGCGACCGGGATGTTCTCGTAGCAGCGGGCGTCCAGCGCGCACGTGAGGCGGCGGATCGCGCTGCCCTTGCCGGCGCCGTCGTTACCCTCGAACACGGCGACCACCGACAGAGACTTGAAGCGCGGGTCGCGTGAGGCGAGGTTCAGCCGGCTCTGCCACTTCTCCAGCTCGCGCTCGTAGCGGTCCTTGGCCATGCCCTGGTCGAGGTGCAGCGCGCTGAGCACGTTCAGCTTGTCACCGGGCTGCGGCAACGGCGGTGTCGGGCTGGCGGGGCGCCGGCCCGGCTTTGCGTCGAGCCGCTCCCGCATCGCCGCCAGCAGGTGGCGGCCGACGGCGAGCGAGCGGTAGTGCGGGTCCGCGGCCGGCACGACGATCCACGGTGCTTGCGCCGTCGAGGTCTGGCGCACGAAGGGTTCGCAGACCTCGACGAAACGGTCGTAGAGCTTGAAGTACGACCACTCGGTGTCGGTCACGCGCCAGCGCGTGGTGGGGTCCTTCTCGAGCGCCTTGAGCCGCTTGCGCTGCTGGTCCTTCGAGAGGTGGAACCAGTACTTCACGAGCAGCACGCCCTCGTCGCACAGCATCTTCTCCAGGCGCTGGATCTCGCCGATGGCACTGTCGAAGGCGCCGTTGCCGATCTCGCCCATCACGCGCTGCAGGATCGGCATCGTGTGCCAGGCACCGAAGAAGATGCCGATGCGACCCTTCGGTGGCAGCGCCTTCCAGAAGCGCCAGTGCGCGGGGTGTTCGATCTCCTCGTCCGACGGCGGGCCGAAGGCGGTGGTCTGGATGTGGCGCGGGTCCATCCACTCATTGAGCAGGTTGACCGTCTCGCCCTTGCCGGCGCCCTCGACGCCCGCGATCAGAATCAGCAGCGGAAACCGGCCGTCGAGCTTGAGGTCGTACTGCGCATCGAGCAGGGCGGCCCGCAGGCGCGCCTCCTCGCGCTGGTAGGTGGCCTTGGCGACTTCGTGCTGGAGTTCTGCGGATTCGAACATGGCCCGGCGAATCTGGCATGGTGCTGCCGGGCGTGCAAGGATCCAGGTCAAGATGTGCGCGTGCGCCGGGCGACCCGGGTCGATTGACCCAGGTCATGCGGCGGCGAGCCGGTGGCCGGAAGAATCGTTCGCGACGAAGGGGGTCTGGATGGACTGCGCAGTCTTGTTTGCCGACGTTGCCGGAAGCACCGCGCTGTACGAGGTGCTGGGCGATCAGCACGCCTTCGCGCTGATCGAGAGCTGCCTGTCGACGATGTCCACCTGCACCGCCGAGGCGCGCGGCCGCGTGGTGAAGACGATCGGCGATGCCGTCATGTCGGTCTTCCGGACCGCCGACGACGCCGCGGCGGCGGCCGCCGAGATGCAGCTGCGCGTCGACCGGCTCGGGCCCGCGGTCGGCCTGCGCCTGGGCCTGCGCATCGGCTTTCACTTCGGCTCGGTGGTGGAGCATGACCACGATGTCTTCGGCGACACCGTGAACCTGGCCTCGCGCCTGTGCGACCTCGCCTCGAAGCGGCAGATCGTGACCGACGTGGACACCGCCGCGATGCTGTCCGCCGCCCAGGCGGCGAACCTGCGCACGCTCTTCTCGATCCCCGTGAAGGGCAAGGAACAGGAGATCGATCTCGTCGAGATCATCTGGGAGTCGTCGAGCGCCGAGAAGACCGTGATCTTCGCCCCGTCGACGGCGGCGGCCGCCAGCCGGGCGCGCCTGGAACTGGACTGCAACGGCACGCACGTCGAGATGGGGCCGCAGCGCCGCAAGGCGACGATCGGACGCGACCTCGAGGCGGACTTCACCGTGCGCAACCCCTGCGTGTCGAGGGCACACGCGATGATCGAGCGCCGGCGCGAGCGCTTCGTGCTCGTCGACCACAGCTCGAACGGGACCTTCGTGACCTTCGAAGGCCGGCCGGAGACGAAGGTCCACCACGAGGAGCTGCCGCTGGTCGGTCACGGCTGGATCGCGTTCGGCCAGCCGCGCGTCGAGGCAGTGCAGGTCGCCGAGTTCAGCTGCCTGGAGATCGGGTCGCACGAGCCGGCGGCGCCGTGACCCTCGCGGTTGACGCCGCCCTTGCTGGAGAAGTGGCAGCCGGTTCCGGGGGTTCAGGTCGCTGCCTGGGCCGTCAAGGCGATGAAGACCCAGTGGGCAAGCTGCAACGCATCGGCGTGGCGCGCCGGGTTCGACCTGGAACTGGCCAAGAAGCCGGTGCGATGCATCGACCTGGACGATCTGAGCTACGCACGGCGCGACCGGGCCGAGACTGACGGACCGGAAAGTGCCCTGAGGGTCCTCCACCAGGGCGCCCAGCCGACCGTCTGCGGATTACCTTAGTCATCGTGCAGTCGCCAGCGTCATGCTTATGCTCTTCCAGCGAAAGGATGGGCTAGTGGCAGCACGCAGACGACCCTCGCCGAGAACACGAGGCGCGGCACTTCGACGCGGTCCTGGGCATATGGCCTGTGTGGCGGCAGTGGTCATGTCAATGGTCGCTTGCAGCAGCGTCCCAAAGGCCACGACCGTCAATGGCAGTATCGAAGCAGCGGCGGGGCTCAATCCCAGCGTGACACAGCGCCCGTCGCCGCTGATGATTCGCATCTACGAGCTCAAATCGGCCGCCGCGTTCAACCAGGCGGACTTCATGTCGCTGTACCAGTCCGACCAAGTCACGCTGGGTGCCGACCTTCTGGCCAAGGAAGAGATGATGCTGCAGCCTGGCGAGTCGCGCCAGTACACGAAGAAGCTGTCGGCAGAGACGCGTTTCCTTGGCGTCTTTGGGGCGTACCGGAATCTCGAACAGGCCACATGGCGATCGATCGCAGCCGTGCAGCCGGGCCAGTCGCAGAAGATCGCGATCCGCGCCGAGCCGCTTGCTGTCTCGGCGACGGTGTCGCCCTGAGGTCCGACGCAGACCTCGCGTAGACGATGACGACCCCCCACCGCGTCATCTGGTTGCAGGGCATCTTCCTGCAGCCGCACCACTTCCAGCAGGAGGCACGCTTCGTCGAGTCGCTGATCGACGCCCGGGTGCGCGCTGCCCATCAGTACGGCTGGGGCTTTGGCGAACTGGTGCTCGACGAAGCGCAGCTCGCCCTCGGCCGCGTGGCGTTGCTGCGCGGCCGCGGCGTGCTGCCCGACGGCACCCCGTTCGCCATCCCCGACGGCGACGCGCTGCCGCCGCCGTTCGAGGTGCCACCTGACCTGCACGGCGAACTGGTCGTCCTTGCGGCGCCGCGAGCGCGGGTCGGCGTGACCGAGGTCGACTTCGGCGACGGACGCGCCGACGCGATGTCCCGCTACACGGTCCTCGACCAGGACCTGCGCGACCACACCAATGCCACCGACGACGCCGAAACGGTGCAGACCGGCGCCCTGCGCCTGAAGCTGATTCGCCAGCGAGACGCCAGCGACGCCTACGCAGGGCTCGGCATCGCGCGTGTTGTCGAGCGCCGTGGCGACGGGCAGATCGTGCTGGACCGCGGCTATATCGCCCCCCAGCACCGCATCGACGCCAGCGGCCAGCTCTCGGCCACAGCGACGCTGCTGCACGGGCTCATCCAGCAGCGGGCACGAGCACTGGCTGATGGCATGGGCCAGCTCGGACACGGGGTCTCGGAAGTCGCCGATTTCCTGGTGCTGCAGGCGCTCAACCGCACCGAGCCGCGTTGGCGGCAGTTCGCAGGCGCGCCCAGCGTGCACCCTTGGCCGTTCTTCCTGGCTTGCCTCGAGCTCGCGGGCGAACTGGCGACGTTTTCGAGCGCGCGCGTGCCGCCCGAGTACCCGCTGTACCAGCACGACGACCTGCAGCGCTGTTTTGCCCCCGTGATCCAGGACCTGCGGGAGCTGTTGTCGGCCGTGATCGAGCGTCACGCGGTGCCGATCGAGCTGGTCGACCGCAGCCATGGCGTGCGCACCGCCGTCATTGCCGACACCGATCTGCTTCGCAGTGCAGGCTTCGTGCTGGCGGTGCGCTCGCAATTGCCGATGGAGCAGGTCCGGCAGCGCTTTCCGTCACAGTGCAAACTCGGCCCGGTCGACCGCATCAAGGAACTGGTCAACCTCCAGTTGCCGGGCATCGCGCTGCGAAGCCTGCCCGTGGCACCGCGGCAGCTCCCGTACCACGCAGGCAGCCACTATTTCGAACTGGATCGCCAGGGCGAACTCTGGAAGCAACTCGAACGCAGCGGCAGCCTGGCGCTATTCGTCACCGGCGACTTCCCCGGCCTCGAACTCGAGCTGTGGGCCGTGCGCCAGTCCTGATGCGTCGAGGCGGCACCGATGGCCATCGACCCGCCTGCGGTCCCCGACCCCTTCGCTGAGTTCGACGGTCAACCGTCCTTCGCCCGCCCGATGCCTGGCGGATGGCCCGGGGTGCGGGCGTCCGGGGTAGCGGGACCGTTGGACGCCGCTGCGAGCGACCTGCCGCCGGCCGATCACGGCCTGAACCCGTTGCTCGCACTCGCCAACCGTCTGATGGTGATGGTGCCGCAGTTGCGCCAGACGCGGCAGGTCGCGGATCCAGCGGCGCTGCGCGCGTTGCTGGCACAGGGCATCCGCGACTTCGCCACCTCCGCCCAGCAGCGCGGGATCGCGCCCGAGCGCATCATGGCCGCGCGTTACGTGCTGTGCACGATGATCGACGAGGCGGCGGCCGACACCCCCTGGGGTGGCGCCGGCCTGTGGGGCCGGCACAGCCTGCTTGCCGAGTTCTACAGCGAGTCCTTCGGCGGCGAGAAGGTATTCCAGCTGATGGCCAGGCTGGCCGAGAAGCCCGACGTCAACCTCGACCTGCTCGAGTTCATCTATGCCGCGCTGGCGCTCGGTTTCGAAGGCCGCTACCGCGTGATCGACGGTGGCCGGGCGCAGCTCGAGGCGATTCGCGCGAAGCTGGCGCAGATCATCCGCCAGCAGCGCGGCGCCTATCCGCCGGCATTGGCGTCGAACTGGCAGGGCCGGCCGGCTGCAGACCACCGGGCCCTGTCCTGGCTGCCTTTGGCCGTCACGGCATGCGCCGCGCTGCTGATACTGGGTGGTGCCTATGCGACATTCGCGTGGTCGCTCAGCAACCGGGCCGATCCGGTCTATGGGGAGATCCAGCGCCTGCGGCTGCCCGCACCGATGGTGCCCGTCGTGCAAGTCGCACCACAGCCGCGGCTGGCCGTCTTCCTGCAGCCCGACATCCGCGCCGGCCTGGTGGCGGTACGCGACGAGGTCGACCGCAGCGTGATCACGATACGCGGCGAAGGCCTGTTCGCGCCGGCCAGCGCCACCCTCGTCGCCGAGCGCGAGGACCTGATCCGTCGCATTGCCGACGCGCTGGTGCGCGTCGGCGGCGAAGTGGTCGTCACAGGGCACACCGACAACACGCCGATGCGGTCGATGCGCTTTCCGTCCAACTGGCACTTGTCGGAAGAGCGTGCGCGCACCGTGCAAGGCCTGATCGTCGCGGCCGGCGTGCCGGCCGATCGCGTGCGCGCCGAGGGCCGCGCCGACGGCGAGCCGCTGGTGCCTAACGACAGTGCCGCCAACCGTGCGCTGAACCGGCGTGTCGAGGTCATGCTGCTCACCGCCAGACCCGAGGCGCGCCCGCGCCAGACCGAGGCGCCGCCTGCTGCCGCAGCGGCGGCCTCGAGGTGATCCCCACCATGCTGCGCAAGGTCTTGGGCTGGATCTTCAACGGCTGGGTGCTCGCCGCACTGCTGCTGTTGCTGCTGCTGGCGCTGATCTGGGTGATCGGGCCGCTGGTCGCCGTGGCCGACTGGCGCCCGCTGGAGAGCGAGAACGCACGCTGGGTGGCCACCGCGGTCATCGTCGCCTTGGCGGCGGCCGTCATCGGCTGGCGCACCTGGCGCGCCCGCAGCGGCAACGAGAAGGTCGTGCAGCAGCTGCTGGCGGAGCCTGCCGGCCCGGCCGCGGCTGGCGAGAGCACCGATCTGGCCGCCGTGCGCGCGCGCTTCGAGGGCGCACTGCAGATACTGCGCGGTGCCCGCTTTGGCGGCCCGGCAGGCGCGACATCACGGCGCTGGCAGCGGTTCACCCAGCGACTGAGCGGCCGCTACCTCTACGAACTGCCCTGGTACCTGTTCATCGGCGCCCCGGGTTCGGGCAAGACAACCGCGCTGCGCAACGCCGGCCTGCAATTCCCGCTCGCCGCACAAATGGGCGAGCAGGCGGTGCGCGGTGTCGGCGGCACGCGCAACTGCGACTGGTGGTTCACCGACCGTGCGGTCCTGATCGACACCGCAGGGCGCTTCACCACCCAGGACAGCGACCAGGCGACCGACCGCAGCACCTGGAACGGGTTCCTGACACTGCTGCGCAAATCGCGCCCGCGCCAGCCCCTGAACGGCGTGCTCGTGACCGCCTCTGTTTCCGACCTCATCGGCAAGGGTTCGGCCGAGCGGGTGCGCCATGCCCAAACAGTGCGCCAGCGGCTGCAGGAACTGCACGAGCAGCTCGGCGTCCGTCTGCCGATCTACCTGCTGGTCACCAAGTGCGACCTGATGTCGGGCTTTGCCGACACCTACGCCACGCTCGACAAGGAACAGCGCGCGACACCCTGGGGCTTCACGTTCCCGCTCGAAGTCCCCACGGCGTGGCAGCAGGAATTCGGGCCGCAGTTCGACGCCCTGCTGCAGCGCCTCGATGCCGGGATGGTCGATCGCCTGCAGTCCGAAGCCGACCCCCAGCGCCGCCACCGCATCTACGGCTTCCCAGGGCAGTTCGCGAGCCTGCGCGCGCCACTGCAGGAGTTCGTCGAACAGGTGTTCTCGCCGTCGCCGTTCGAGGCCGACCCGCTGCTGCGCGGCGTCTATTTCGTCAGCGGCACCCAGGAGGGCACGCCGATCGACCGCGTACTCGGCGCAGTGGCCCGCCGCTACCAGCTGGAACAGGCCGTGCTGCCGCCGCAGCAGGGCAGCGGGCGAAGCTACTTCCTGCAGCGCCTGCTGACCGAGGTCGTCTTTGCCGAACACGGTGTGGCCGGCACCCGCCGCGGCTGGGAGCGCCGCCGCGGCGCGCTCATCATCGGCGGCTACGCCATGATCGCGCTGCTGGCATCGGTGGTCGTCGGCGCCTGGGTGCTGAGCTGGCGCGAAAACCGCGGCTACGTCGAAACCGTAAGCGCGCGCGTCGACACCGTGCGCCAGCTCGTGCAGGAAACGCCGAACCGCCCCACCCCGGACCTGACGCCGATCCTCGGGGCGCTGGAGGCCACACGCGAGCTTGCCGCGTCCGCGGACAGCGGCAAGGACGTGCCGTGGTCGCTGGGTTTTGGTCTATACCAGGGAGCGAAACTCGACGGCGCCGCCCGCGCCGCGTACGAGCGCATGCTCGTCGACGCGATGCTGCCGCGACTGGCGCTGCGCGTCGAGGAGCAGTTGCGATCGCTCGACCAGCCGGAGTCGCATTACGAGGCCCTGAAGGCGTACCTGATGATGTACGACCCCGGACGCTTCGATGCCAGCGCGCTGAAGTCGCACATCGAAGCCGACTGGGACGTGCGCCTGGGCCGCGAGATGACCACCGAACAGCGCGAGCGTCTGTCGAGCCACCTCGACCGCCTGCTGGCCAGGGGACCGGCGGTATCGCCGCTGCCGCAGGACAAGGCACTCGTCGACACCACGCGCGCGCGGCTGGCCGCCGTGCCGCTGCCACAGCGCGTCTACAACCGGCTGCGCCAGCAGGGGCTGGGGGCGCAATTCCCTGAATTCACGGTCGTGAACAAGGGCGGCGGCAACGCCGCGCTGGTGTTCACCCGTGCCAGCGGTCAGCCGCTGACGCGCGGCGTGCCCGGCCTGTTCAGCTATGACGGCTACCACAAGGGTTTCCAGTCGGTGGTCGGCGACGTGACGCGCCAGCTGGCCGACGAGCAGACCTGGGTCCTGGGCATCGAGGCGACGAACACCGGCGGCGTCGGCACGTTGCTGGCATCGGGGCCCCTGGTCGACGACGTGCGCCGGATCTACCTGAACGAGTATCGCGACACCTGGAAGACGTTCATCGCGGACGTTCGCCTGCAGCCGGTGACGAGCATCGCGCAGTCGATCGAGAAGACACGCTTCCTCGCCGCGCCGGACAACCCGTTGGTGCCGCTGCTGCGGGCCATGTCGCGCGAGACCACGCTGCTGGCCGGCCAGGGCGCGGTCGAGACCGTGACTCAGCAGGCGCGTGGTGCCGCCGAAGCCGTGCAAAGCCGCGTGCTGGGCGCGCTCGGTGCCCGGCGACCGACCACGGGCGCGCCGGCCAGCCGCATCGAGAGCATCGTCGACGACGAGTTCGTGGGCCTGCGGCGCATGGTCACCGCGCCCGAAGGCGGCCGGGCGCCGATCGAAGGCGTGGTCGCCAGGCTGGGCGAACTGCAGGTGCTGCTGACCGCCGTCGACTCGGCGCTCAAGGGTGGCGCCGCCCCACCGCCGTCGCCGCTGCCCAACCAGCTCAAGGCCGAGGCGGCCAATACGGCGGAGCCGGTGCGATCGATCCTCGACAGCCTGGGCAGCGCCAGCGCGCGCGTGGGCCTGATGCAATTGCGTGAAACACTGTCGCGCGAGGTGCGCACACAGGTCGGCGAGTTCTGCACCCAGGCGACCGCCGGCCGCTACCCCTTCGACGCCACCTCGCCGCGCGACGTGACCCAGGCCGACTTCGCTGCCTTGTTCGGGCCCGGCGGCAAGTTCGACCAGATGCAGCAGCGGCTGGCGCCGTTCATCGACACAAGCACGCGACCCTGGAGCTTCCGCGCCATCGAGGGCACGCCGCTCGGCACCGACGTCGGCACCCTGCCTCAGTTCCAGCGCGCCGCCGTGATCCGTGAGACCTTCTTCGTCGGTGGCAGCGCCGCGCCGACGACACGGCTCGAGTTCAAACCGGTCGAGATGGACACCGCGCTGCGCGAGTTCACGCTGGACGTCGACGGCCAACTCGTACGCTACGCGCACGGGCCACAGATTCCCGCCCTGGTGCAATGGCCCGGCCCGCGCGGCACGGGTGTCGTGCGCGTGATGGTGCTGCCAGCCGGCGGCACGGGCATGGTCAACGACGGCCCGTGGGCGTTGTTCAGGCTGTTCGAGCGCGTGAATCTGCAGCCCGGGTCGAGCCCCGAGAAGTTCCGCGCCACGTTCGACATCGACGGCCGCAAGGCCGTATTCGACGTCACCGCGAGCAGCGTACGCAACCCGTTCCGGTTGCCCGAACTGCGCTCGTTCGCCTGCCCGAACGGTCTCTGAACCCCGGGACCGCCGTGAATGCACAAACCAAGGCACCCGGCTGGTTCGGCAAGCTGTCCATGCTCGGTGATTTCGCGTCACGGCGCTTGTCCAGTGAGTGGATCCGGCCCTGCGACGAGTGGCTGTCGGCCTCCCTGCGGACGAGCCAGGAGCGACTGGGCGAGCGCTGGCTGTCGACCTACCTGGCCGCCCCGGTATGGCGGTTCGCCTGGGCGCCGGGCATCGTCGACGAGCACTGGTGGTTCGGCATCCTGATGCCCAGCTGCGACAACGTCGGCCGCTACTTCCCGCTCGTGGTGGCGCAGCAGCGGCAACAACCGCCGATCGACCGCTTCGCGCTCGATCATCTCGAATGGTGGTGGGGTCACCTCGCCAGAGCCAGCCTGGAGACCCTGGCCGAAGGGGCAAGCCTCGATGCGTTCGAACAAGCCCTGCTCGACGCTCCTCCATGGCCCACGGCAACCGGGCAGACCTGGAGTCGGCCGTTGTCAACCGACGGTCGCGAGCGCCACGCCGTGGCCGACGGGGCCGGGCTGAACCACCTCGCACAGGAACTCGCCGCCGAAGGCTTGCGCCAGCGCCTGGTCGGAAAGAGCTTCTGGTGGCCCTTGCACGGCGGGCGTGGCAGCGGAAGCTGCACCTTCGCGGCCGGCCTGCCTTCTGCGATGGCGTTTGCCGACCTGTTGACCGGGGACTGGTGAGTCAAGACAAAGGTGCCTGCCGCGGTCGCGTGTCGTCCGCGCCCGGCCGCGTCACCTCGCCGGGATCACCGACCCAGACGGCGATTGCGCTGTAGTTGTCCTGCCGCGGCTTGGCGCGTGAGGCGATCTGCGCGCGCATCTCGGCTAGCCAGTCCTCTGGTGACAGCGCCCGGGCCAGGCTAGCGGCGATGGCTGCGCCGTCGAACGGCTCCCACCAGCCATCGCTGCACAACAGGAAGGCGTCGCCTTCGAGCAGTTCGACCGCGCGCACCACGGTGTGCGGCTCGATCTCGCCTTCCATGCCCAGAGCGGCCACCAGTTGGTTCTTCTGCGGGTGCTGGTGCGACTGGTCCAGCGTGATCAGACCCGCCTGCACCATGCGCTGCACCACGCTGTCGTCGGAGGTAACGAAGTCATTCTGACCATGCCGCAGACGATACAGGCGCGAGTCTCCGACATGCGTCCACAGCGCGTGTCCGGCTTCCGGGTCGATCCACAGCACGACGATCGTGCAATGCATGCGTCCGTCGGAGAACTCGGAGTCCTGGTGGTGCTGCAGCTCGGAATGCGCCAGATGAACGATCTGCGTCAGGTTGGCCGGCGAGAAAGCCATGGTGTCGTCGCGCAGCATGGCTTCGATGCGGGCCACCGCGCGCCGGGCGGCCTCGGCGCCGCGGCGGTGGCCCCCGGCGCCGTCGGCGAGCACGGCATAGAAGCCGTTGCGCGCCACACCATGCCGCAAGTCGTCTTCGTTGTGCTGTCGTGCGCCCTGCTCGGAGCAACTGGCAATGCGGATGCGCACCATCACGGCTGACGACCCTGCTTCAAGCGCTCGATCTGCTGCTCGTAGGCCGCCAGGAATGCCTTGCCGAACAGGGTCTGGAAGTCATCCTGCGCCTCGTCACGGATGGACTGGTATTGCTGCAGATACAGCTCCCACAAGCGGGCTTTGCGGTTCATCGGCAGCACGCTGTCGAGCACCGACCCACCCACCAGCTTGGACTCCAGGGCCTGAGGCGCGAACCGGTCGAGCATGCCCCCGATGGCCGCGCGCATCCCCGCCACCGTGCCGATCGAGTGGCCGACAAGGTCGTGCATCGCGTCGTCCATTGCGGCCGGTCCGTCGAGGAAGCCGCGTGCCGGCGGCTGCAGCAACTGTTCGATCGCGGCCTTCGCGTCGGGCGAGAACTTCAGCGGGTTGTTGCTGCGCGGCTGAATCACCGTCACCATGGCACGCAACTCGTGCTTGGTGCTCGACCTCACGGCCATCAGCTGCAGCGTGCCTTCGATCGCGCTGCGCATGATTCGCCCGAGTGCCTCCATGCGTTGCGTCTCTGTCCCGGCGGGCGCCGGCAGGTCGATGCCCGCACCGGCGCAGAAAGCCTGCCAGGCAGCTTCGAGGTCCGGTATGTCGCGGCGGGCAGCGGCATCGAGCGCTGTCGGTGGCGGCACACCGGCGGACGGTACCGATGCCGCCGCTGGCGGGCCCGCGACGGGTCGCGGCGGCGATGGGGGCGGCGCTGCGCGGGGTGGCGTGTATGCCGCGTACACACCCGGCAAGTCATCGGCCTGCGCAGGAGCCGCCGAGGCCACAGGCGGGGCAGGCGCGCCGAACAGTACCAGCGGATCGACCGAAACCCCGCCTGCCAGCACCTCGCCCGGCTTGGCAGCCGGCGGCGCCGCCATGTCGGCCATGAAGTCGGCCAGCGCATCTCGCGCACGGCCGCCGTCGAGACCAAACGCGCGGTCGATGTTCGGCTCCTGCCCCGCGGGCGCCAAGTCGGCAAAAGGGTCGGCCGGCGCCGAAGCAGGTGCAGGTGGGGGTGGCGCCGCGAAGAGGTCGAAATCGTCCGGCAGCCGGGGTGGCAATGGGGCTGCCGGAGCCACTGCGGCCGACCCCGGCGTGATGCCCGCCGGCGGCGGCAGCAGGTCGGCAAACGGGTCGGATGACGGGCTGCCAGGGGTCGGTGCCGCGTCGCCCAGCAGGTCGGCGAACGGGTTGGCGCTCGACAAGGCAGGTGCACGCGGCGCCTGCGGCGGCGTCGCCGGCTGCGGTGTCAGCGTGTGCAGCGCACGGCCGCGCGTGATGCCCTGTGTCGTCTCGAGATCACGGCAGTCGACCTTCAGCAGGTAGCCACCGATGCGGACCTCGTCGCCATGTTCCAGCATCGCGGTTTCGCCATGATTGACCGTGCGGCCGGCCACGACGATCGGATTGGCCGCACCGACATTGCGAATCATGAATTTCGTGGCGCGACTGACCACCTCGGCCTGCAGCCGCGAGATGTGGCGTTCGGGGTCGGGCAACGCCATCGTGTTGTGATCGGCGCGGCCGATCGTGCCACCGCTGGCGTCGAAGCACGCCGTGATCGGCTGCGAAAGCGGCTGGTCGTTCAGCGCGATGGCATGCAGGGTGAGGGGCATCGGGGATCGCAGAGGCACCGGTACCGGGGGACGACACCTCGCGCTCCGACCGGCTCGCGCCATGGTCGTCAGGTGCCCACGCAGCCACAACCAACCAAAGTCACGCTCGCTCAACCGCGGACCAGCTGCAGCCAGACCGCGACGCCACCGAAACAAAGCGCCAGAAGCAGCCAGGTCGCCGCCGCGCCGCGCCATTGCCGGGTGCGCGCATAACGCCAAGCGGCCAGGATGCCGAAGCCGGCGGCGAGGATGGGAAATGTGTTGGCCGGGTCGCTCAAGGCCACTCCCGAGAGGTCGACGCGGATTCGCGCGCTCCTTGACATGTTGTCGGGCGACGCATGATCCTGACAGGACACAAAGTCACCCGTTCTCCACCGGGTTGATCCCGGTGGCACCTTGTGCGCACAATGGGCTGCCCGTTTCAGATTCGAGCCCATGTGGCGCTGGCAGCGTCCCCTGCTCGGGGGGACGATGGATGGCGCCCAAAGGCCTGACAATGCACCCTGTGATGCCAAACGCTGGAAACCCTCTACGTCGCTCGCTTGCCGTCGCGGCGCTGGCTGCAAGCCTGATCGTCGCCGGCTGCGGGCAGATGCCCTTCGGAGCGAAGGGGCAGGAAGTGCCTGCACCCCCGCCGCCGCAGCGCGAGGTGTTGCCCGTACCCGCCACACCTGGTCCCGTGCCCACGCCCGCGCCGGCGGAATCCCCCCAGCCGACGCTGTCGCCACCGATGATCCAGCGCGCCGTGGCGTCGGCCATCGAACATCTCGAGGCGGGCGAGGAGGACTCGGCCCTGGTCGAACTCGGGCGTGTTCTGCAGTCGGAACCGGGGCATCGGCTGGCCCGGAGCCTGATGCGTCAGATCAAGGAAGACCCGCAGGACTTGCTCGGGCGCGAGTCGTTTGCCTATCGGGTCCAGCCCGGCGAGTCGCTGTCGCGCATCGCGCAACGTTACCTGAACGATGTGTACATGTTCTACGCGCTCGCCCGCTACAACGACATCAAGGTGCCGCGCCTGGTGGCCGGCGGCCAGGTGATCCGTGTGCCGGGCAAGGCACCAGCTTCCGACGCGTTTGCCGCACCCGCGCAGCCCTCTCCTGCTCCCGCCCCGAAACCAGCTCTTGTCGCCGCACCGCCGGTCGCGCCGCCGGCATCCGGGCCAGCGGCTGCGGCGCCAGCGCCCGCGACCTCCCAGTCGGCTGTGGCCCCGCCGTCGCCTGCCCCAGCCGCGACTCCGGCTGACCCTGCCCGCGCCGAGCGTGAACGCGAAGCGGCGATCGCGAAGCACACCCGAGAAGCCCGCAGCGCCTTCGCGAAACAGGACCTCGACGGCGCAATCAGGTCTTGGGACGCGGTGCTTGCGCTCGACCCGAACAACCCCACCGCTTCGCTCGAGCGGCAAAAGGCGGTCACCCTGAAGCAACGGCTGCAACGCGCGAAAGAGTGACCGGTGCAGGCCCTCCACGAGCGCGCCTCCACTTCGGCAAGTCCAACCCTCACTGGTTCGATAGCGCATTCGGCGGCAGCTTCCGCCCGTCGGCTTGCCGCAGCTCGCGGAGTTGCCTCGTCGCCACCGGGTGGCCGGGGACGAACCTGAGGCTGCTCTCGAGCGCCGCAATCGCCCCGGCGCGATCGGTCGCTGCCAGTCGGTCGGCCTGCTGCACGTAGAGGTCGGCCATCAGCGCGCGTGCGGCGGGGTCGGAGCGCCGCGCCGTGGCGACAGGCTGCAGCAGAGCGATCGCCGCGTCGACCTCGCCCTGTCGCGACAGCATCGCCGCATGTTCGACGTCGCTGCGGACAGCGCCGGCCGCGGGCATCGGCGCCGGTGCAGGTGCCGGTGGAAGGCGATAGTCCAGCCCGCGCGATGCGACGATCGATCGGCTGCGGCGTACCCGCTCGGACTCGATCGCCCGCAGCGCAGCTGCGGCATCCGCGTGCAAGGGATCGAGCGCGAGGACCTCGAGATACAGCCGTGACGCACCTTCCAGGTCGCCCTTGCGCTGCGCCTGCCGAGCGCGCGGCAGACGCTCGGCCACGCCGTCCCCGGCCGCCACAACGGCGTCGCGCCGGCTCATCAGGGCCTCCTCGTCCTGCGGCCTGAGGGCGAGCACGACATCCCAGGCCGCTTGGGCGTCGGCCCACCGGCCCTGCGCGGCGGCCTGCGTCGCCTTCTGCCGGTGCTGCTGCTCGAACGCCGACAGGGCGCTCGGGTCAGGCTGCGCGGGCACCCGCACCACAGGCTCCGGTGCCAGCACTGCCGGCGCCGTGGGCGTCGGCACGCTGGCGCATGCGGCCAAGAGCACCGCCGTGGCGCAAGCGACCTGGGCAGTGCGGGTCGAGCGCGAGAGCGCGCGATGCCTGCCCGCAGCGCCCGGGACGCACCCATGCCGCCCAGTCGGGGCACCCATCATGGCCTTGCCGTCGTGCGGCGAATCTGGACCCGCGCCTTGAACGCTTCCAGGTTCTGGTCGCCGAAGATCATCGTGCGGCGAAGCATCAGCGGATCGGCAAAGAACGGATTGCCGCCCGGGTTGACGGTGACACCGATGTCGAAGCCGTTGCGCTGCATCGAGTCGAGCACCAGGTCGTTGGCGTCGCCGTAGGGGTACGCGAAGTGCCGCACCTGCACACCGGCTGGTGCCAGCCACCGCTCCAGTGTCGCGCGCGACAACCGCAGTTCACCGTCGATCGCCTGTCGGTGTTCGGCCTCGGTCTCGGTCGGCGTACGCTGGATCAGGTTGCGGTGTGTCTTCGAGTGGGCCTGAATATCGAACAGTCCAGATCGGGCGAGTTCGCGCAACTGCGACCAGTTCATCGCGTCGCCGGCACCAACGAAGTCGGTGTAGACGAAGAGCGTGGCCGGGAAGCCGTACTTGCGCAGCAGCGGCATGGCATGGCGGTGGACCGATTCGTACCCGTCGTCGATGGTAATCACCACCGACCGCTGCGGCAGCGGCTCGCGCCCGGCAAGAAAACCGAGCAAATCTCCGAGTCGCAGCACCCGGAAGTGGTTGCGCGCCAGCCACTGCAGCTGGGCCTCGAACTGCGCCGGCGTCACCGTCATCTTGTTCGCGCTCAACCCGAAGCGGTGGTAACAGAGGATGGGAATGGTCTGGATGCCGTCCGTTGTGATGCCGACGGGGTTTCCGACCACGAGCGGCACGATCACCGGCTCGCCCTCGACCGGCTTCCAGCGCTGTCCGTTCGCGTCGGCAATGCGCCAGGCCAGGTCTGCGCTGCCGAGGAAACGCGCCGCCATGCCTTCCAGCGTATCGCCGCGACGCGGCAGGTAGATCAGCAGGCGATCGCTGCGCCCCGCCACCTCGCCCGCGGCACCAGGCCAGCCACTGACGGCAGTCGGTGGCGGCGGCTGTGGCGACTCGACCCGTGGTGCCGGCGCAGGCGTCGGCGGCGGCGTCGTGCAGCCGACCACGCCAATGACCGAGGCAACAAGACACACGCGCTTCGACCAAGCGCGCACGGGCCACGGCAAGGCAGACCATGCCTGTAGTGCCATTTCAATCCGGCTCACGCTTGGCCAGGCCTTCAGTGGGCGGCGTCGGCGGCGAAGGTGGCTCTGGGTAGCGTTGTTGCAACGCATGGGCCATGCCGTCGACGGCTGCGAACAACTCGCCGAATTCGTCCTTGCGGTGTTCGGCGATGCGGTGGTCGAAGCGCCCCTTGGCGATCTCCGTCATGGCCTCGCTCACGGTGCGGATCGGCTTGGCAAACCAGTTGGCAACGAAATACATCGCGATCGCGACCGCCAGCACCGTGACCACCGCGAGCACGATCATCAGCATGATCGACAGTCGCGCAACTCTCGTCACCGGCGCCTCCAGGATGCCGAGCGCCACGCGGCCCACCTCGATGCCCTGGAACAGCACCGGGACCTCGAAGCCGAGCACCGACTCGCCACCGGCGTCATAACGCGTGGCGGTCGCACCGCCGACGCTGCCTCGTGCTTCACCGCCAAGTGGTGGCTGGTAGGGCTTTCCGACGAGTGCACCCTGACTGGCCGCGCGCACGGTGCCGCCGCGGTCGATCACGGTAATGCGTTCGAAGTTGCGTGTCTTCATGATCTCGGCCACGGCAACCTCGACCGTCTCCCACTCCTCGCCGAGCGCCGCAGTCGCGTTCTGCGCCGCGATGAAGCGCGCCAGTGACGCGCCGTAGTCGGAGACCTGCGCCATCATCGCCGCGTACTGACGCTGCGTGATGACGGTGGCCGTGATACCCATGACCACGGCGACGATCAGGCCCATCGTCACCGCCCACTTGACGCGCAGCGGAATGATGCGCGTCTTGTCGCTCTCGCGCGCGGTTTCGTCGAGCTCGGCCAGCACCTTGACCAGGGCGTCGGACAGTTCCTTGCCCGACTGGTAACGCTGTGCCGGCGGCTTGGCCAGGCAGCGGTCGACGATGCGGCGCAGCGACGCCGGCACGTCGGGGCGCTTCTGCGTCACCGGGGGCGGATCTTCGGTGGCGATGCGGGTCGCCACCGCGACCATGCTGTCGCCGCGGAAGGGGCGCTCACCGGCAAGCATCTGGTACAGCACGACGCCGGCGGAGAACAGGTCCGAACGTCCGTCGAGCCGTTCGCCGCGCGTCTGCTCGGGCGACATGTACTGCGGCGTGCCCATCACGGTGCCGACCTGGGTGCGCTGTTCGCCCGTGCCGTCGTCCATGTGCGCGATGCCGAAGTCGGTGACCTTGATGGTCTGGCCGTCGCGCAGCAGCATGATGTTGCCGGGTTTGATGTCGCGGTGCACGATGCCGCGCGCATGCGCATATTCGAGCGCGCGGGCCAGTTGCAGGGTGATGATCACGGCGTCGCGCACCGACATCGACTTCTGCTTGTCCAGCGTGTCGGCCAGCGATGCGCCTTCGATCAGCTCCATCGCCATGTACGGCCGGTTCTCGATCTCGCCGACGTCGTGCACGATGACGATATTGGGGTGCGACAGGCCGCCGGCAGCACGCGCCTCGCGCAGGAAGCGCATGCGGCAGTCATCGTCCTCGCACAGCGACGCGTGCAGGAACTTGATGGCCACGTCGCGCCCGATCGACGGGTCGTGCGCGCGGTAGACGGTGGCCATGCCGCCTCGGCCCAGGCGTGACTCGATGCGGTAGCGGCCGACCTGGCGCACGTGCGCTTCAGGCGTGACCGACGCGATCGGCGCCAACGTGCTGGCGGGGCCGGGCAGCGTGCCGCCGGACCCGGACGCCGGGTGGCCGCTGGGTGTCACGAACTGCGTCGCCTCGTCGGCGGCGGCCACGCGGCCGGGCGACGGGGTGAGCAGTTGCGTGGCTTCGTCGTTGAGCGGGCCGAGCCCGGGCGGCGGCGTGACGACGCGGGTGGCGTCGTCGGCAGCAGCCCCGGCGCTCGCCGTCGACGGACCGGTGTGCAGGACGTCGTTGCCGGTGGGTGTAGGGGACGGTTTCATCGTGACGCCAGGCTGCGGCATAAGGTGCACATGATCCCCTCAACCCGGCTGCGGGTCCACCCCCCGATGGAGGATGTGCCAGGCCGCGCAGTCACGGTCGCACGATCGTGGGCTGCGGGTTGACGATGCCACCGGTGCCGACCGTTCGTCAGACCGGGGGATCGCGCAACAGGCCGCGGTAGAGCCCGGGCTTCGAACCGGCGATCGGCACCGCGCCGGCCACGCGGCGGAAGAAGTCCGGCGCACCGACCGCGCCCGCCACGGCATAGGCGTAGCCGGCCGCACGCATGTCGTCGAGGCACGCGCACAGCAAGACCGCGCCCACGCCCTGCCCGCGCGCCGGTTCGGCGACACCGATCGGCCCGACCAGGCCGCGCAGCGTGGCGTCGTAGGCGCAAAAGCCCAGCAAGACACCGTCACGCAGCGCGAGCCGCAGGCTCACGGGCCGGTTCGACAACGCGACACGCGCTTCGCTGGCCCAGCCGGCCGAGAACTGCGTGGCGACCCAGCGGGCGATGAGATCGTGCTCGGGACCGAGCGGCTGGCGCACGGTGACGCCGCGCGGCAACGCGGGCACATGCGGCGGCGGCCGGTACAGCGCGATCAGCATGTCGCCAATCGGCCGCGCCTTCGCCCTGGGCCGCGCCGTCGCCACGCTACGACACCTTCACCGGCAGGCCCAACAGCCGTTGCTGTCGCGGCGCCGGGGCTGCGACGTTGAAGAGCATGCCTCCCGGCCGCATGAGCAGCAGCAAGATCGCTGCCACGGCCCGCTGCCGTTGCCCGCCGGTGCGCAGCACGTGCTGGCAGTGCGCCTCGTCGGCGGCCGCACCCATGAGACATCGCGTCCCCGTCGGCATGCGCGGGCGGTTGACCTCCCACCAGACCTGGACGCGCGCGACGTCGGGCCAGGGCAGCCCCTCGTCCTCGTCGAGCGCGATGCTGTCGTCGTGGGCTTCCTCGGTCGGGCCGCCTTCGACCGTATCGGGTGCCGGGCCCTCGAGGTCCAGCCGCGCGAGGTCGGCGCCGGTCAGCAGCGAGAAGGCTTCGCCAGCGACGCGCGCCTGCGGGGGGTCGACCATCTGCTGGATCAGCCAGGGTACGGTCTGCACATCGCCGGCCCAGCCGGTGGCCTGGATGACGAGGTGCATGGGCGCCTGGCGCGCGAGGAGTTCACGCACCTCGGCGCGGGCCTGCGGCAGGTCGGTCTGTAGCAGCAGGAGTCGCAGAGCCTGGCGACTGAAGGCTCCCCGCTCCTGCGCGATGGTCTGCAACACCCTTGCGGCGCGTACGCCGCCACCGAGCTGCAATGCCGATGCCGCGGCCCGGAAGCGGGCCGAAGGGTCGGCGTCGTCCGCGCACGAGATGCAGGCCTCGAGCAGATCGACGCGGCCGACCTGGCCGGCGGCCTGCAGCGCCTGCGCGCGCAGCAGACCGCTCGTGTCTTCGATGGCGCTCGCGAGCACCGCACCCGGGTCGACGCGGTGCAGCGCGCAGGCCGCGACGCCGAGCCAGCGCCGGGTGACATCGGCCGAACCGAGCAGGTCGGCGATCAGGCCGCGAAGCGAGGCCGGCGACACCCATCCGCAGGCGGTCGCCAGGGCGCGCGCCGCATCGGGAACCACACCGACCAGCGCCAGCAGGCGATCGACTTGTGCGCGGTCATGGCGCCCGATGGCGGTGACGGCCACGGCGAAGAGCTGGCCGACACCGGGGGTCTCGAGCGCAGTCTGGGCCAGACGGTAGCCATCGTCGCCGGCAACCAGGAGGCCGTCGAGGTGGGCGTGGAGGCGCTCGTCGGCGCGGCCGAGCTGCAGCAGCTCGACGTGGGGCGCGCGCACCAGGACGGAGCGGACAGCTCGCAGCGAGGCGGCCTCTTCCACGTGCTGGGAGACGACGGCGGGGATGAACGGGCGCTTGAGCGGCATGTCGCAGATGCTTCAGCGCGAAGCCCTGACCGGCAAGGTCCGAAGGTCAACGCGGGTGACCGTGGCGCGCCCGGGAATCACCGCCTGTCCTGGGCAGGACCGGACGCCGCGCGCCCTGGGGCCGACTCGGGCAACCACGTCGAACGCGTCATGGAGGCCGGCCGGTGGATCGGTGGTCGTTTTGATGACGGCATGATTGCATCATGATGCAATGCTGCCGATGTCCGCAATCGAAGATGGCAAGAGGCAAGACCCGGACTCCTGACAGGATTTCGCCCGACATCGACAGGCCCGGCTCAACCGAACGGATCGGCCGGCTGACCGTCGGGCGGCGGCAGCAGCACCACGCGCCCCGATTCGATGCACTGCGGCGCTCGCACTCCGGGCAGCGCCAGGTAGGGGCAGCGGCCGGCCTGCTTCAGTGTGAGAGTCGGATCGTCGGGCTCGATCCACTGCAGACGCCCGGCGCGGATCCATCGTTCGAGATCGAAGTCCCAGGGATCGGTGGCCATCGACCACCACTCGTTGCCGTCCTCGTCGACGCCGGAGAAGGTCTCGCGGGCCCACGACTGGTGCGCAAGACCGGGCCGCCCGACCTGCGACGAGAAGTACGCCATGACGTAGGCGGTGTCGCCGTGAGGCAGCGCCAGCGATGACGAGACACAGGTGATGGCCGGGTCCTCGAGCAACCGTGGAACCACAAACGGAGCTCCGGGTCCGGGCAGCACGCGGCCATTCGAGGCGGCTTCGTGGGGTTCGCGTCCGTGGAAGTCGATCGCCCCGAGCACCAGCCGGAAGTGCGACGCGCTCACCCGGCGCGCAGGGACGACGCCATCGCTGGCCCACCACATGCCGTCCAGTCCGAAAATGTCGAAAGGAAAGGCAAGTGCCCTGCCGGTGAACGGGCAACGACTGACGGACACCTCCGGCAGGCAGCGCGAGTACGACTGAAGCAGCACCTGCCTGGCCTTGTCCTCGCGCCGCACGTCCTCGCGCGACCACTGATCGAAGTCCTCGGCGAAACGACGCTCCGCCGCCCGATACTCGCGCAGGAGGCGGTCCCGCTCATCTCGGGTCGCGTTCGATGCGGTCATGGACGCCACTCCTTGCCGTCGGCCGTCTGGAACCTCCAGTGATCCGGTGGATCGGCACCCTCGCACTTGTACAGGTTCAGCACGTCCTCATTCGTCTCGAGCTGATAGACCTTGCCCTTCCTGAAGACCGTGATCGGCTTGCCCTTTTCGGCGCCTGGCGCGAGGTACTTCTTGGCGCGTTCCGTCAACTTGTCTGGGTTCTGCTCGAGATAGGCATTGAAGGTCGACTGCGGGCCGTGCATCACGCGCGGGAACTTCTTGCCGGTCTTGTCCATTCGGTAGTTCAGGTCCCGCGCGATGCTCGCTTGACGCGGTGAATTGGTGACCTTCCTGCCACCCTCGAACAGGTCGTGCATGTCGTAGTCCCCGGTGTACTGTGGCGGAGGGTTGCCGCTTGTCAGGCCCGTGATCGGGTTGGTGCTCTCCTGGCACGAGCCTGGCTTGCACGGGTACTTGCCAATCTTGTCGATACATGCCTCGCTGGTCTGACGGAAGGAAACCGTCACGTCCGTCTTCTCCGAGTAGGCCCGAATCTGGTCGAAGTCATCGCGACGCATTCCCGCCTTCTTGGCCGCGGCGTCGTAGTCGCGTCGGGGCACGTGGTTGTTCTTCTCGAGCTTGTCGCAGGCCTCCTCCTGTGTCTCGGCGACCAGGCTCGGATCGACAACCACTGGCGGAGCGACAACCCCCCCGAGATTGACCGTGTTCTCGTGGTTGTGGAACTTCTTGTCCGTCAACCGACAGGCGTTCTGACCATCCATCTTCACGTCGAACGAGTACAGGATCCAGGTACTCTCTTTCATGAAGGTCGACGATTTGACCCCGCCGGCGACGCCCGGGTTGTCGCCGTTGGACAGCGAGAACTCGCTGCCCTTGTTTCCGATCATCATCCCGCCGTCCGCCTTGACGGTCGTCGTGCCTTTGGCCAGTGTGATCGACTGCGAGATGTTCGGGTAGGGAATCGGCACCGGCCCGCCGGGTGAAGGCGTCTTGCAGACGTCGGGGATGGTGGCCACCGACACGGCGTTGCTGCCCTTGTGGACCAGCGAGTTCGCCACACCGTTGACCTTGACGGTGACCGGCATGCCTCAGCTCCGCGCCACCGCCGCACCACCACGCTCGCCGCAGGCCAGCAGTGCCGCCGCGCGCTGACCCCCCTCCGCGCTTGCCCAGATCATCGCGAGCGGTCCGTTCGCGTAGCCCTTGTGTGCGGCCGCACAGGCCAGCATCGGATGCAGCAGGCCGCCGGCCGCGCCGACATCGCCCCAGCAGTCGGCCGGTGCGACGAAATCGGACGCCGACTCGAAGCCCTCCTTGGTCCGCAACGCCGTGAACCCAAACTCGTCGGCCCGGTACGGCTCGCCGTTCATGTCGCAGTAGATGTCGCTGACCTTGCGGCCCGCCGGCAGGGCAGCGAGCGCGCCGCCAAAGGCCTCGGTCAAGCCCTCGCCGATGCAGACCGTCTCGGTCTTGATCCGCTTGGCCTCCAGTGCAACGCCCACACCGAGCACGGTCGCCAGCGGCCGCAGGCCGAGCGCGGTGGCGCTGCGGTCGGACATCAGCAGCAGCGCCGCGCCAGCCTCGCCGGGGATGAAACCCCAGGCGTTGTTCAACGGGCCGGCGCCGTGAAGCTGGTCGCACGACTCCAGCCACTCGAGCGTCTCGGGCTCCAGCCAGCTGTCGACGCCGGCGACAACGCAGATGTCGAGCGCACCCTGGCCGATCTTGGCGCAGGCCGCCTGTAGGCCCAGCAACCCGGCAGCATGACCGGCCTCGAAGACCGCGACGCTGCCGAAGACCGACGCATAGCGGCGCCGCACGCGCACCGTCATCTCCGCACGGACGTCTGCGGGCAGGCCGGGTCGCGGGCTCGGCAGGGCGAGCGCGATCGCCCAGCGCGACGCCTTCGTCGGCGGTGCCGGCAGCGCCGCCAGCGCCTCGTCGATGGCCGGCCCCAGCAGGGCCTCGAAGCGGTCCGCGCCGCCAAGGTCGATGTCCAGCCAAGGCGCGATCGCCGCGCGCATGGGTTCGCCGGCGGTGTCGATCATGAACGGGTGCTGCGTGAAGCCGCTGATCCCGGCCCGCACCGCGGCGGCACTGGACCAGGCATCGCGGCCCACCGCGGTGGACGCGCCGATCCCGACGATGGTGGCTTGCGCGTTCACGCCGGCACCTGCTCGCCGGCCAGCGCCGCCGGCCCACCGGTGCTCAGGTCGGCCTTGAGCGTGACGACCGTGCGGTCGAGCTTGTGCACCTTGAAGTGGCAAGGCAGCGCCGTGTGCCACACGACGCTCACGCGCGGGCCGGCGGCGTGCGTCGGTTCGATGATCACGCTGTGCAGCGCACGCTGGCGGTGCATCTCGCGGCTGCCGTCGTAGAAGCGCGTCTCGAAGCCGAGGTAGACCTTGGGCAGCGTGAACTGCAGCCGGCCTCCCGGGCTCAGGCTGTGCAGGATCACGGGCTCGCCGCCGCGCAGGAACTCGCGCGTCTGCTGGTCCGCCGCGGCGCTCTGGAACCAGCGGTCGTCCATGTCCTCGGCCAGCAGCGGCTGGCGTGTCTTCATCCACTGCTCGCCGTAGGTGCCAGCGAACCCCACTCGCGGCTGCCAGTGGCTGGCCACCACGCCGAAGCCAGCTGGTGCGGGCCGGTCGCTCCAGCTGCCGATGAGATGCTTCGGGTCCTCGATGTTGGGCAGCTTCAACCCCTGCGCGTTGCGCGACGAGACGGCGTAGCCCGTGCCCACCGGGTTGCGCCAGTCCCAGTCCTTCTCCGGCGTGTCGGATCTACGGTCCACGCCTCCGTAAGCGCGCTCCCAGACAAGCGGCATCGCGACGAAGGGCTCGGGCCGGCTCGGGCCGAAGGCGCCCCAGGTACGATCGCCGAAGACGCGCAGCACTTTCTGCAGCGCGCCCACCTTGAAGCCGCAGTCCAA
>Ga0105090_10000223_pt1 | contig 25824 bp, 16 predicted proteins | sample PPLLak3March2015_FD_79110 | JGI IMG/M metagenome (GOLD analysis project Ga0105090, IMG submission 79110) | Freshwater sediment microbial communities from Prairie Pothole Lake near Jamestown, North Dakota, USA - PPLs Lake P7 Core (1) Depth... | ecosystem: Environmental > Aquatic > Freshwater >...
CAGGGTAAATGCGTAGGCGGACCGGTGGACCGGCCATCCGTTTCGCATTGCGGTAAGCGGCGCGTTGCGGTCTTCGGGGAGTGCGCTACGCCTGCCTCAGCGCCGACGCCACTGAATTCAACTCAAGAACAAAGCCGCTGATGCCCGCAAAGTCGCGCCCTGCACAGGTCCCGAGCCTGTCCGCCCGTGCCCTCTCCACGCCCGAGCCCTTCGTCCGCCAGTTCGCGCGCCGCGTGCAGCAGGAAGGCGCGCTCGACCTGACCCAGGGCGACTACAAGAATGCCGACTTCGCGCCTCACCCCGAAGTCGTGCGCGCCGCGCAGCGCATCACGCGCAACACGGTGCACAGCTACGGTCCGGCCGTCGGGCGCATGGACGTGCGCAGCGAGGTCGCCGAGTTCTTCAACCGCGACGGCCTGCTCGACTACCCGGACTCCGAGGTCCGCTTCCAGCCTGACGAGGTGCTCTTCACGCCGGGAACGCGTGCCGGGCTCGCGATCGTGCTCGAGGTGCTCGGCGCGGACGGCTCGGGCGTCGTCGTGCCGCGACCGAGCTGGGAGTACGACTGGTTCATCGAGCGGGCCGGCAAGAAGGTCGTCGAACTGCCGATGTCGCCCCCCGGATTCCTGCCGGATCCCGGCGAGCTCGATCGCCTGCTGGCACGCGGCGGCATCTCGTCGGTCATCCTGAACAACCCCCACAACCCGACCGGCTGCGTGTATCCGCGGGAACTCGTCGAGGAGCTCGTGCGCGTCGCCGTGCGGCACCGCTGCTACGTGCTCTACGACTCGGTGTACCAGCGGCTCGACTACGTCGGCTCGTTCGTGAACCCCGCCTTCGCGCATCCCGAGTGGCGCGACTGGGTCGTCTCTCTGTCCGGCCTCTCGAAGATGGACATGTTCGGCGCCTCGACCGGCGCCCGCGCGTGCTGGCTCGTCATCTCCGACCAGATCCGTTCGGGCGGCGTCCGCGCACGCGAGATCCTGGCGAACCTGTCCGCGTGGCTCGTGGCGACGCCCTCGACCCTCGCGCAGGACTGGGCGCTCGCCGCGCTGCAGAGCCCCCTCGCGGCGCTGCGCCGACCCTCGCCCTACATGCGCGAGCGGCGCGACTACATGCTGAAGGCCGTCGACGAACTGTCGCACCTGGGCATCGAGCGCACCGGCTTCGACGGCACGTTCTACGCACCGCTCGCATTCCCGGGGCTCGTCGGCGAGCCGTTCGACCGGCTCCGCAACGGCGTGCACGAGCGCGCCGTCGTCCGCGACTCCGTCGATGCGTTCGAGCTGCTGCTTTCGGGCGGCGTGGGTGGCATTCCGTTCGTGGCCTTCGCCGGCAACGCGGCGGGCGCCGGGCGCTACGGCACCTGGCAGCGGCTTTCGTACGGCTCGAAGGACGTCAAGGAACTCGCGGTGTTCATGGAACGCGTCCGCGCGCGCATCGAGCGCCAGGGGCGACTCGGCGCCGGGACGCCGCCGGCACGGCCGTGCACGCCAACGGACGCGGTGTGGGCAAGCGAGTGCACCGGCGACCGTTACGACGCGCTCGACGGCCTCGATGCCGAGGAGTTCGGCGCGGCCCGCGCGCGTTTTCTCGCGAACCCGAGGCACGAGACGCTCAGGCTCACCGGCACGAAGCATCCGGACTCGACCGCGCACCGCGCCGAGCAGGTGGAGCGTGCGCTCCGGTCGGCGCCAGCGGACGCGCCGGACCGCGCGCACCGGGCTCTCACGCACCTCGAGTGGAACCCGTTGATGGAGGCCCGCCTCGAATACGAGGAGTCGATCGCCGACCTGCTCGGTCCCTGCAGCGAGGTGCTGCTCGACCTCGAAGGACGCCAGATCAGCCCGGACTGGCTCGACGTGCCCGAGAAGGTCGTCCTCGCGCTGCTGCGCCACGGCGTCGTGCCCGGCGAGGACCGACACATCCTGTTCCGCGTGCCGAACCCGTTCATCGAGCAGGACGAGGAGAAGGTCGCGAAGATCCTCGCCGCGGTGGCGCGCGCCAACGTGCTGTTCCACCTCGCCTGTGCGCGACTGGGCCTCGAGCCCCGGCAGAACGCGATCCACGAGATCAGCGTCCCCCAGGTGAACTCGAGCGCGGAGATCGGCGCGGTCGTGAAGATCGGCACGCTCTACCGGCAGGCCGTTGCGGAACTGTTCGAGGGCCCCGCGGAGCGCGTCGATGCGTTCCTTGCGAATCGCGTACGACCCGCGGAGCGCGCATCCATGGTCGAGCGCGTGTCCCGCGTGCGGCTCGTGCCGCTCTGCGAGAACGTCGGCGCGCTCGTGCACCTGCCGGCCCTGCTCGAGAAGTTCTACGTCGCGCTCGAGCGCGGCATCGGGCTCGCCGGTTGCCCGACGCCGGACACGTTCCGCACGTCGTTCCACCGCCGGGAGGCGACCGTCCGCGTGTTCGTCGCGATGTCGGACACGGCGCTGCAGAGCGGAAAGGTCGCAACGGACGCGGCGTGCGTGCTCGCGATGGCCCGCCGCGAGGAAGCGGAGCGCCGGCTCGCGGAACGCGCCGCCCGCATCGGTGAGCCGGCGCCCGTGGTGACGTTCCTCATCGGCGCCGGCCGTGCCGGATTCCGCGGCGGCTTCGACCCGGACCACCCAGGTGTCGTCCGCCAGTTCGCGCGGGCCGACGGCGTCACCCTGCAGGGAATCCGCGCCGACGCACCCCGTGAAACCGAACGACTCGCGGCCGCCTTCAGGGCCGAGATTGCTGCCCGCGGCGCGAGGGACGGCCACGTCGTCCCGGCCAACGACGCCGAGTCGCTCGAGCACCTGCTGGAGAACGGCATCAAGGCGCACACCTCCACGCTGCTGCGGATCGCGCCGCTGCTCGCGCCGTTCGGGGGCCTCGTGCCCCAGACCCGAGTGCGCATACGCGCGACCGGATCGGTGAGCTACGGCCGCTCGATTCCGACCTATCCCCCCGAGTGGGGCGGCGGCACGACGTTGCCCGACGACCGGGACCTGCGCGACGCCTGGCCCGAGGGCGTGACGCTGCCTCGCGCGATCGTCTACAACCTCGCGTGCACGACGCTCGGGCTGCCGGCCGTCACGAGCGACCTCTCCGTGCTCGACCGGCGCGCCGCCGTCATCCTCGAGCGGCACGTGGCCGGCTACCGCGAGATCGTCGCGAGCGAGTTGCCGAATTTCGTCAAGGAAGCCGCGGGCCTCGTGTTCGGCCGCAAGCTCGCCGAGACCACGGCGCGCCGTTGCCTGCGTGCCGCTGCGGCGCTCTGGGTGGATGCGAGTCCCCGGCCGGACCTCGTCGCGCCGACGTGCCTCTTCGCGATGCAGTACCTGCGCTACATGGCCGAGGACTCGGAGAGCTGGGACGAGACCAAGGAGCACGAGAGCCGTACGACGCGCGAGGAGGAGCTCATCCGCGAGACGTCGAGCGTCGCCTTCGCGGCACTCTGCGCCGAGCGTCCCGGCGACCGCTGGCCGGTGCTGCAGTCCCTGGTCGACGCCGAGGATGCCGCGCGGCTGCTGCTCGCCCGCGAACTCACGATCGAGGAGAAGCGCGAGTTCGTCGACCTGCGGATCGAGGGATGGCTCCGCACGCTGCCGGATGCGCTCTCGCACGAGCTGAGGCCCCGATGGGCGCAGCTCCGGGAGCTCGACCGGGCCGAGTTCGAGCTCGACGCCATCCAGCGGATGATTGCGCTCGAGCAGCTGCGCGGCAGCCGCGGGGCGTGAGCCCCCCCGGCGCCGAGGATCGATCAACCGGGAAGCACCTGCATCCGGTCGGCCGGCGGCCAGCATTTCCTCGCGTGGTTCGCTCGTGCAGCGAGGGTGGTCGTAGAGTAGACTGAAACCCGTCGAATCGTTGCGATGGAGTGCAATGTGACTGGCACAGTGGATACTAGTGCGTACCCCGCACATCGCCCCGCTTCCCCTCCCCTGCGCGTGCTGCGATCGCTGCGCGATCGCGCGCTCGACGCGCGGGACACGGTGCTCGGGCGCCACGATCCCCTGGTTCCACCGCGCCGGCTGGTGCTCGTCGGCAGCAGCCAGGACGAGTTCCGCGCAATCGGCCAGCAGTGGGTCGAGACCTTCGCGAGCCAGTGCGGTCTCGGGCGCTTCGACCGGGTGCTCGACATAGGGTGCGGGATTGGCCGCGTGGCCGCCGGCCTGGCCCGCTACCTCGACGAACTCGGCTCGTACGAAGGCATGGACGTCGTTCCCGCCGGCATCGAGTGGTGCCGGCGCAGCATCACGCCTCGCTACCCGAATTTCCGCTTCCAGCTCTCGGACGTCCACAACGCCGAGTACAACCCCACCGGCCGGGTGCATGCGTCGCAGTACCGCTTTCCCTGGCGCGACGGCGAATTCGACTTCGTGTTCCTCACGTCCGCCTTCACGCACATGCTGCCGCGCGACGTGGAGAACTACCTGGGCGAAATCGCGCGCGTCATGCGGCCGGGCGCGCGCTGCGTGATCACGTACTTCCTGCTGAACGACGCGTCGCGCGCGCAGCTCGCGCGCGGCGAAGTGCAGCCGGGTCGCGAGTTCCGTCACGAAATGGACGGATGCCTCGCCGTGCATCGGGACAACCCGGCGATCGCGGTCGCGTACCCCGAGCCCGTGGTGCACGAACTGTACGAGCGCCACCGCCTGCGCATCCTGAAGACGCACTACGGCGCCTGGTGCGGCACGCCCGGGGCGCGCCACATCCAGGACTACGTCGTGGCCGAGAAGCGTCCCGGAGCGGATGCGGGGCTCGGAGCCGCCTGACTCCGGCGCGACGCTGGAGGCCGCGGTCGAGGTTGCGGATCAGTCTGCCTTGCGTTCGAGCGCCGCGAGGCGCCGGCGCAGGTCGTCGAGCTTGCGGAACACGGCGGTGTTGCGCGCGTACTCCTTCCACGGCTGCAGCGGCAGCCCGGCGTAGGTGCCCGGCCGATCGATGTCCGCAGCGACGCCGGCCCGGTGCACCAGGACGACGTCGTCGCAGATCCGCGCATGGTCGATGATGGCCGTCGGGCTGCTCGCGATCAGGCGGTCACCGATCACCGTGGAACCCGCGACGCAGAACATCGACGTCATCAGGCAATCCTCGCCGATCTGGACGTTGTGTGCGACGTGGCACAGGTTGTCGAGCTTCGTGCCGGCGCCGATGCGCGTGGCGCGATACGCAGCCCGGTCGACGCAGCAGTTGGCCCCGATCCGCACCCGGTCGCCGAGGACGACGATGCCCGTCTGCGGGATCGCGTGGCTGCGCCGCTGCCTGTCCTGCGCGTAGCCGAACCCGTCGGAGCCGATCACGGCTCCGGCTCCGATCACGACTTCGTCGCCGAGCACGCAGCCGTAGCCGATCACGGCGTTCGGATGCACGATCGTGTCGCTGCCGATGCGCGCGTCGTGCTCGACGATCGCGCCGGCCATGATCCGGGTCCGCTCGCCCACGTGCACGTTGCGCCCGATCACGGCCCGCGGCTCGACCGCAGCGGTCTCGTGGATATCCGCGGTCTCGTGCACGACTGCCGACGGATGGATGCGACCCCAGCCCGCGGCCTCGTAGTCGCGGGCGCCGTAGCGCTGCTTGATGAATGCCTGGGCCAGGCCGACGTCGGTGGCCACGAGCACGCCGAGTCCGCTGCATCCGGCGAACTGCGCCTTCAGTGCGGATGACGTCACCGCGACCGCCGGCCGCCGCTCGGCGACGAGCGGAACGAACTCCGCGCGGTCGACGAACACGAGGTCGCCCGGCGCGCAGTCCTCGACCGCCGCGATCCGGCGCACCGGCTGGTCGGGCCCGATCAGCTCGACGACGAGGCCCTGGGGGAGGAACGTGTCGAGGATCTCGCGGGCGCTGGTCTGCATGGTCGTGAGGGCCTCCGATCCGGGCTGCGGGCTGGAATGGCAGCGTGACGGCCCGGGGTCGCCACGACCATGCATGTTGTCAGCGGCTCTAAGGCCCGCCTCGACGCCTCGGGCGCACGACCACCGTCCCCGCCATCTTGTCGTGCCAGCCCTGCTTGCGGGGATCGAAGGCGACCCACAGGAATCCGAGGAGCAACGGCAACGTCGACACGTAGTACCCGAGGTAACGGACGAAAAGCCGCCGACCCGTCGGGGCTGCGCCCGACCCGGCATCCACGATGCGCGCGCCGATGGCCATCTTCCCCGGCGTCGCCTGCCGGTACACCCAGAACACCATGACCGCGACGGCGGGCAGCACCCAGCTCACGAGGAAGTCCACCGGGCCGTGCAGCAGCGCGTCCGACGTCCAGTACTCGCGGCCGTAGACGGCGGTGAGCACGGGCCAGGCGATCATCGCGACCAGGACCGTGTCGATGAGACTCGCGCCGACCCGGGGCCAGAAGCCGACGTACTCGAGTTCGCTGGTGTCGAGGGGCATGCTAGGCCAGCAGCGCGAGGATTCTCTCGTAGCGCGGCAACGCGCGCAGCGCGTCGAAATCGGGATCGTGCCGCACCCAGGCCTTGGTCTCATGGTTCGCGCGCGGCAGCATGCGCTCGAGCAGGTCGAGCGCGGGATCGAGGTCGCCGAGCTTGGCGTACACACAGGCGACGTTGTACTGCGTCAGCAGGTCGTCCGGATCGATCGCCAAGGCCCTCGCAACCCACTCCCGGGCACGGTCGCGCTCGCCGATCTCCGCGAGCGCGCCCGCGCCGAGATATGCCGGCCGCGCGTTCTCCGGGTGACGGCCGAGCTCGATCTCCGCGACCTCGAGCACCCTGCGCGCAGCCGCGGCGGCCTCGGGCAGCCGGGCCAGGGCCCGGTAAATCATGACGAGCATCGCGGGAGCCTGGTAATCGTCCGGCTTGAGCGCCGCAGCCATTTCGAACTGGGCCGCGGCCTCGGGCTGCATGTCCTGCGCGAAGCAGGCGCGGCCGTGCGGTCGGCCGTCGCGTGACTGAGGAACACGTCGTGTGCCATGGGGCTCGAGGGCTGCGGTGCCGGGCTCGAAAGGGGCCGGCTTGGTCGGACGATCTTGCCCCTAGTCCGGGCAGTCCACAAGCCGGCACGGGCCGGCGCATCGACCGTCAGCATGCCGCGACCGGCCACGCATGCCGCGTAAACTACTGGGAGTGGCCGGCGTCCACGCGGCCCCCGAAGCGGGCCACGCCCGTGTGGACCACCCCCGGAGAAGGTCATGGCCAACCCCGAACGTACTTCCATCGATGGCGCCTCCCCCGATCGTGACGCCGTCGCCGCCAGCCGCATCGCCGTCGTGCTCGGCGCGAGCGGTTACATGGGCTCGAACCTCGCCCCGGCGCTCGCCGCGCACGGCTGGCGCGTGCGTGCCGTGGCGCGCAACGCCGCGGTGCTCGAGGCCCGCGAGTGGCACGGCGTGGAGTGCTGGTCCGCCGACGTGCTCAGGCCCGAGACGCTCGCGCCCGTGCTCGAGGGCGCGGACGTCGTCTTCTACCTCGTGCACATGATGTGGACCGGCGGCGACTTCGTGCCGGTCGAGCGCCGCGCCGCCGAGAATGCGCGCAAGGCGTGCGAGGCCGCCGGGGTGCGGCGCATCGTCTACCTGGGCGGCATCATGCCGAAGGAGCAGCGCTCCCGGCACATGGAAGGTCGAGCCGTCGTCGGCGACGCGCTGCGCGAGGGCTCGGTGCAGGTCATCGAGCTGCAGGCGGCGATGATCGTGGGGCCGGGTTCGGCCGCCTTCGAGGTGATCCGCGACCTCGTCAATCACCTGCCGCTCATGGTGACGCCGAAGTGGGTGCGGCGCCGTTCCACGCCGATCGCGCTCGAGAACGTGCTCACCTACACCGTCGCGGCCGCCGACCTGCCTTTCGAGGGCAACCGGGTGCTCGAGCTCGCGGGTCCAGACGTGCTCACCTACCAGGAGATCATGGACATCTACGGGGAGTTCGTCGGCCGCAAGACCTGGGTGATCCCCGTGCCGGTGCTGACGCCGAAGCTCTCGAGCTACTGGCTGCACCTCGTCACCTCGGTGCCGGCGACCACGGCGATGTCGCTGGTCGAGGGCCTGTCGCACGACTACGTGGGCGACGACCGCGAGATGCGTGCGCTCGTGCCGCAGCGCCTGCTGTCGTTCCGCGAGTCGGTCGCGGTGACCCTCGAGGCCGACCGCAACCGCGACGTGCCCGCTCGCTGGGTCGAAGGCTCCTTCGCCTGCCGCGACTGGAATCCGAAATACTCCTTCTACGCCAAGAAATTCTGCGGCGAGCACCAGACCCGCGCCTCGCGCGAGGCGCTGTACGCGGTGCTGCAGCAGTTCGGCCGCGACGGCGACTTCTACTCGTACCGCCCGCTCTGGTGGCTGCGCCGCGCGTTCGACTGGCTGGTCGGCGGGCCGAGCTTCCGCGCCGGCCGGCGCGATCCGGACACGCTGCGGGTCGGCGACGTCGTCGACGGCTGGCGCGTGCTCGGCATGAAGCCGAACGAGCGCCTGACCTTCTCGATGCTGATGCGCGCACCGGGGTCCGGCATCCAGGAGTTCATCATCCGGGAGCGCGGCGGACAGCGCGTGGTCGAGCTGTGCGCCTACTGGCACCCGGCGGGGTTCTGGGGGCTGCTCTACTGGTTCGCGCACCTGCCGCTCTACGGGCCACTGGTGCGGAGCGCGGTGGCCGAAATCGCCAGGCGCGCTGAGCAGATCGACGACGGGGCCTCGGGGCACGCCGGACGAACCGGCGCGTAGCTCGACGCTCCGCCTCAGGCGGCCGACATTCTCGGTGATCCGTCCGCGATCACCGATCGCGCACGGGCGAGGAGCGAATCCGCCGGCGGCTCGACACGGTCGACCGGCGCGAACGCGAGCTTCCGGGCCGTCGCGCGCGCGACGCCGAGCCCGACGAGGATGTGCATCACGGCATTCTCCTCGTAGTTCCGCTCGACGCTCGTCGTCGACAGGGTGTGCACGGCGCTCAGGGCGGCCCCCACGATCATGTCGACGGCGAGCGAGACATCAGGCGCCTGCATGCGCCCGGACTTCACGCCCTCGGCGATGTGACGCGGCAGGTACTCCCGCAGCAGCTGGTTCGGGCTCACCGCACGCAGCCCGGCCTGGGAAGTGAAGGCCGCGAACAATGGAAATCGCGCAGCCGCATCGAGGTAGAGCCGCAATCCGCGGGCCACGCGCTCGGCGGGATTCGTCAGGCGGCCGACCCGCTCTTCGATCTGCCCGACCAGCTCGGTGGTGAGTTCCTCGCCGACCGCCGCCGCGAGCTCGGCGTCGGTCCGGAAGTAGTTGTAGAAAGTGCCGCGCGACACGCCGGCGACCGCGATCACGTCATCGATCGACGCACGGTCGATTCCCTTCGCCGCGAACACGAGCAGCGCGCTCTCGATGAGCCGCAGCCGCATCCGGTGTCGCCTCTCCGCGCCGACGCGCGTCCGATGATCGCCGTGCTTCATGTCAGCTCCCTCGTGACGCACTGCCCGAAGTGTCGCACAGGCGGCGACCCGCGGCGACCCCAAAATGCGCCTTGTGTCATCTTGACGTTTTCGTCATGTTGACGATATCATGCGCTCGCACTGCAGGGGGATACCAGAGATGCAAGACCAGACGCAGCTCGACGGGATCACTCGCGCCGACATCTTCGGGCGGGTTCGCCTCGGGTACGTGGTCGTCGAGTCGCGACGACTCGACCACTGGAAGCGCTTCGCCGTGGACGGCCTCGGCCTGCAGCTGGACGGGACTGCTCCCTCCGGCATCGCGGCATTCCGGATGGACGCGCACCAGCGCCGGCTGGTGGTTCTCGAGGGACCCGCGGAAGACGTCGTCGCCCTCGGCTGGCAGCTGGACGATCTCGAGACCCTGAGCGAGGTCCGGACGCGGCTCGCCGCCCGGGGCGTCGAACTCGTCGATTGCGGGCCGGAGGCCGCGCGCATCCGGGGCGTGGAACGCTGCTGGCGCTGCACCGGACCGAAACGGCTGGAGCTCGAGCTGTACACGACCCCGGTGCCCGGCTCGGGCGAACCGTGCATGGCGAGCAGCGGCTTCGTTACGGGCGCCGCCGGCATGGGCCACGTCGCCATCAGTTCCCGTGAGCCGGAATCGATGCTCGAGTTCTGGCAGGCCACCTTCGATGCACGCGTGTCGGACCGCATCGAGGACCGCCTCGACGGGATCCCCTTCGACTTCACGTTCCTGCGGCTGAACGAGCGGCACCACTCGGTGGCGATCGCCGCGACGCGCGGACTCAGCATCGATCCCATCCGGACGCGGATCCACCACCTGAACCTGCAGGCCGCCACGCTCGACGACGTCACCGCTGCCTACGTGCGCTGCCGCAAGCTCGGTTTCCGGCTCGCCAATGCGATCGGCCAGCATCCGAACGATCGCGAGCTCTCGTTCTACGTCGAGAGCCCCTCCGGATTCGAGGTCGAGCTCGGCTGGAACCCGATCGTCGTGCGGGACGAACCTGCCTGGCAGGTTGCGGCCTATCGCGGGATCAGCCTGTGGGGACACCAGCCGTTGAACCTCGGCGCCGGCACCCGCATACGGCGCGCAGCGCGCGGTCTAGCCTCCCTCGCACGCCCGGAATACACGCCCTTCGGGAGGACGCCCCGATGAGCGCCGCCGGGTTCGACTGCGACGTCGTGATCTCGGGGCTCGGGCCGACCGGGCTCACGCTCGCGCACCTGCTCGGCAAGCGCGGTCGCCGCGTGCTGGTGCTGGAACGCGAGCCCGAGTTCTACGGCAACGCGCGCGCCGTCTACACCGACGACGAGTGCATGCGGATCTTCCAGTCGTTCGACATGGCCGACGCGCTCGCGGCCGACATGCTGACCGACTGCCCGGTGCAGATGCTGCTGCCGAACGGCTCCGTCCTGATGCAGATTGCCGACAGCCGGCGGCCCTATGGCTGGCCCTCGCTCAACTTCTTCTACCAGCCGTACCTCGAGACGCAACTGGCCGACGCCCTGGCGCGCTACCCGAACGTGACGGTACGCCGCGGCCGCGAGCTCACCCGTTTCGAACAGGATGCCGACGGCGTGGTCGTGCATCATGCCGCGTCGACAGGATCGCACTACGGCCGGAAGAGCCCGCCTGCGCAGCCGGTCGCGGCAGCCGAATCGGTGCGCGCGCGGTACCTCGTCGGCTGCGACGGCGGCCGGAGCACCGTGCGCTCCCAGCTCGGCATCGAGATGACCGGCCGCAGCTTTCCGAACCCCTGGCTGGTCGTCGACATACGCGAGAAGGAAGGCGAATCTGCGCTCAGGCACCTGCCGTACTTCAGTTTCGTCTGCGACCCGCACTGCCCGACGGTGAGCTGCGTGCAGCCCGACGGCCACCATCGCTTTGAGTTCATGCTGATGCCGGGCCAGACCCGCGAGCACATGGAACACTCGTCGACCGTGCGCGCGCACCTCGCGAAGCACGTGGACGTGGACCGCTTCGACATCCTGCGCAGGCTCGTCTACACGTTCAACGCGCTGGTCGCGGAGCGCTGGCGCGACGGCCGCGTGTTCCTGGCTGGCGACGCCGCACACATGACGCCCCAGTTCATCGGCCAGGGCATGAATGCCGGCGTGCGGGACGCGTACAACCTGGCGTGGAAGCTCGACGCCGTGATGGCGGGCTCCGCCGCGGAGGCGCTCCTCGACACCTACCAGGACGAGCGCCGGCCGCACGTGCGCAACATGATCCGCACGGCCGTCGGCATGAAGGACTTCGTCTCGATGGCGAACCCGGTCAAGGCATTCCTGCGCAACGTGCTGACGCGCGCCGCGATGGCGACTCCCGGCCTCGGGCGATACCTGCGCGAGGGCACCTTCATCCCCCAACCGTGCTACGCACGAGGCACCTACTTCGGCCTGCCGCGACGGATGCGGCGCCTGCGCCGCTCGCCGGCAGGTCGGCAGCTGCCGCAGCCGTTCGTCAAGGGACCGGACGGCCGCGGTGGCCGCCTCGACGACATGCTCGGCGGCGGGTTCTCGCTCATCGGCATCGGCGTGGATCCCCGCCAGTTCCTGACCGAAGCGGAACGGGCGGCGTGGCAGCGGCTCGACACGCGATTCGTCACGGTCCATGCGTTCGGCGGCCGTCCGCAGGGCGACGCCGCGCGCGCGAGCACCGCCGGCGTGATCGAGATCGAGGACGTGTCCGGCGAGCTGCTTGCATGGCTGCGGTCGCACGGCCACGGGCGCGGCAGCGTCATCGTCGTTCGACCGGACCGCTTCGTGTACGGCGCCGTCCGCGGGAAAGAACTTCATGCGGCCACGCGACGCATCCAGCAAGAGTTGCAGTTGCCGTCTGGCGCGGCCGATGCGGAGTCCTCGCCGCCGTTGGCACGGCCACGCAATGCGCACGCCTCGTCGCGACCCAGGTCCGCAGCATGACGGCTCACGACACCGGGTACGTCCCGGAGCTCGCAATCGCACCGTCACAGCGGTTCGACCTCGTGCTGCGCGCGCTGCGCTGGTACTTCGATCCCCGGTTCCTGCACCTCGAGCGCGCGAGCCGCAGGCGTCCGACGTTGTTCGTCGCGAACCACTCAGTGTGCAACGTGTTCGACGCGATGCTGTTCGCGGACGCCCTCTACCGGGAGCGCGAGATCGTGCTGCGCCCGCTGTCGGACCGGGGTCACTTCAAGGTGCCCCTGTGGCGGGACCTCCTCGTCCGGCAGGGCAGCGTGCTCGGAACCCGGGAGAACTGCGCTGCGCTGATGCGCCGCGGCGAGAACGTGCTCGTCTTTCCAGGCGGCGCGCGCGAAGTCTTCAAGCGCAAGGGCGAATCGTACCGGCTGCTCTGGAAGGAGCGCTACGGCTTCGTCCGGCTCGCGATCGAGCACGGTTACACGATCACGCCTTATGCGACCGTCGGCGCCGAGGAATCGCTCGACGTGCTGCTCGACGCCGGGGACTACATGAGCAGCCCGCTCGGACGGCTCCTGAGGGCCAGCGGCCTCGCCGAGCGGCATCTCCGCGGCGGCGAGGAGCTGCCTCCGCTGGTGCGCGGCCTCGGCCTCACGCCGCTGCCACGGCCCGAGCGGATGTACTTCATTGTGGGCCGGCCGATCGATACGCGACCCTGCCGCGGGCGGCACGAGGATCCCGCGACGTTGCGTCGCGTGCGGGATCGCGTTGCCCGGCAGCTCGAACGGCTGATCGCGGAAGGACGCGAGTACCGGGCGGCCGACGACGGGAGCGGGCCCGTCCGCCGACTGCTGAATCGGCTGTGATACACGCCACTGCGCAACGCCACATCGATCCCTCGCGACTTCTGCAGGAGCCGGCACCATGAAATCCGTCCAGATCGACCGCCTCGCCGACGACCTGTCCCGAGTGCGGGTCCTCGAGGTTCCCCTGCCTGAGCCCGGGCCGGGACAGGTCCGCGTGCGCATGCAGCTGAGTCCGGTGAACCCGTCCGACCTGAATGCCGTCCGTGGCGACTACCTGCACGCCTTCGAGCGACTGATCTGGAATCGAGGCCAGCAGGTCCTATGCAGCGATCCGGCGCGCACTCGGCCGAGCCCGCGGCCGCCCTACGCACTCGGCGGAGAAGGGCTCGGCATCGTGGACGCGTGCGGCCCCGGCGCCCCCGCCACGCTCGCGGGCCGCCGGGTCGCCGTGATCGCAGGTCCGCCGATGGGGGCCTGGCAGGAATACACGGTGCTCGCGGCACAGGCGGTCCTGCCGCTTCCCGACTCGATCGGCGACGAGCTGGCCGCGATGTTCGTCATCAACCCGCTCTCGTCCTACGCGATGGTTCACGACGTGCTGGCCGTCCGGGCGGACACCTGGTTGCTGCAGGACGCCGCCGGCTCCGCGCTGGCGAAGATGGTCGTCCGGATGGCACGGCATTCCGGAGTCCGCACCATCAACCTGATCCGCAGCGAAGCGCACCGTCCGGCGCTCGAGGCGCTCGGCGCCGACGTCGTGATCAACACCGAATCCGTGGACCTGCGCGACGAGGTGGCGCGCGTGACCGGCGGGCGCGGCGTCGACTACGCCATGGACTGCGTGGGCGGCGATCTCGCCGGCCACATGCTGCAGTGCCTGACGCTCGGCGGCCACATGGTCGTCTACGGCACGCTGTCCAACAGCCCGATCACCCTTCCATCCCGGGACATGATGATGCCGGCGACGCGTCTTTCGGGCTTCTTCGCCGCGAGCTGGCTCGCCCTTCAGCCGCCCGCGCGGTTGCCGGGGATCCTCACAGAGGTTGCCCGGCTCGCTGCCCAGGGCGTCTTCGACACAACGGTCGACGCGGTCTATCCACTGGCGCGGGTGCACGAGGCGCTGGCCGCGTCGCAGGAGCGCGGGCGTCCGGGCAAGGTGCTGCTCCGCATCGGTGCGCGCGACTGATCGGTTCGCGCGCCCGCACACGCCTTTGGGCCGGTTCGGTCTCGCACGCCTCGGCGGGGACTCACGCCTGGCCGCGCCCGAGCGACCCTCCGCCCCCGCGATCTACACGTGCATAATCGCGCGCTCCCGGCTGCCTCGAGCCGGAGCGGCGACCATGGCACGGCGCGGGAGCCATCATGCGACTGTCCGAACTGAGCCAGCACAACCCCGCCGCGGTCGCCGCGGCCGTCGCCATCGTGGTGCTCTTCGGCGTGCTCGCGCTGCTGCGCCTGCCGATCCAGCTGCTGCCCGACACGCGCCAGCCCGAGCTATTCGTGAACGTGGAGTGGCGCGAGGCGGCGCCGACCGAGCTCGAGGAGGCGCTGATCGAGCCGATCGAGGAAGCCATGCGCGGCCTGCCCGGGATGGTCGAGATGCGCTCCGAGGCGAACCGCGGGCGGGGCGGCGTGGGACTCACGTTCGAAGTCGGGACCGACATGACGCGGGTGATGCTCGACGTCGTCTCGCGCCTCAACACGCTGCCGCCGCTGCCGCCGGACGCCGAGGAGCCACAGGTCTTCGGCGGCGACAGCTGGCAGACCGAGAACGCGGCCTCGCTGCTCGTGCGGCCCGTCGAAGGCCACTCCGTGCCGGACATCGCGGTCGCCTACCAGCAGTTCATCGAGGAGGTCGTGGAGCCGCGTCTCGCGCGCGTGCCGGGCGTCTCGCGCGTGAACCTCGAAGGCGGGCGGCCTCGCGAAGTGCGTGTCGTGTTCGATCCGCACCGGCTCGCCGCGCTCGGCATCACGCCGCAGCGCCTCGCCGAGACCGTGGTCGCGGCTCGGGACGTCTCGGCAGGCTTCGCCGACGTGGGCCGCCGGCAGTTCACGGTGCGTGTCACGGGCCGCGAGCCGGTCGCCGACCTGGGCGGCCTCGTCGTCGGATGGAGCGAGGACCGCCCGCTCTACCTGCGCGACGTGGCCGACGTGCGCCTCGAGCACGTCGACCCGGTGTGGTTCGCCTTCCGCAGCGGCGTCCCTGCGTACTACATCACGCTGCAGCGCACCTCCGACTCGAACACGGTCGAGCTGATCGACGGCCTCAAGGAGGTCATCGAGGAACTCAACGCCGGGCCACTCGCCACCGAGAAGCTGATGATCGAGATGTCGTGGGACGCGAGCGTGTACGTGCGCCGCGCCATCGGCTTCGTCCAGGAGAGCCTCGCCATCGGCATCCTGCTCGCGGTCGGCGGGCTCTGGTACTTCCTGCGCGGGCCGCGCGCACTGCTGGTCATCGGCGCATCGATCCCGATCTCGCTCTTCTTCGCGATCATCGCGCTCCACCTGCTCGGTCGCTCCCTCAACGTCGTCTCGCTGGCCGGCCTCGCCTTCTCGACCGGCATCGTCATCGACGCGGCGCTGATCGTGCAGGGCAACGTGCTCCGCTTCCTGCAGGAAGGGCGCAGCGCCTGGGACGCGACCGTCGAGGGCGCACGCGAGGTGCTGCCGGCGCTCGTGGCCTCGATGCTCACGAGCGTCGCCATCTTCCTGCCGATCCTGTTCATGGAGGGGCTCGAAGGCCAGCTCTTCCAGGACCTCGCGATCACGATGTCGGTCTCGCACGCCGCATCGCTGCTCGTGGCGATGACGGTGATCCCGGCCGCCAACCGCTGGGCGCTCGCGAAGGGCGTTCCCGCCGACCAGCACGTGCACTGGTGGCGGGCGATGACCGGCTTCGCAATGCGGCTCACGGAGCGGCCCGCGGCCCGGCTCGGCTGGATCGCCGGCATCACGGGCGGCAGCGTGCTCCTCGTGCTGCTGCTCGCGCCGAAGGTGGACTACCTGCCCGTCGCGCAGACCGATCTGATCTGGAACAACATACGCCTCCCGCCCGGCGGCAACATCGAGACGGCGCGCCGCGAATTTGCGCCGGTGGTGATCGAGCGGCTGCGCCCGTACCTCGAGGGGACGCGCGAGCCGGCGATCAAGTACTACAACCTCTCGGCCTGGGGCGGGTTCGGCGGCGCGGCGGCCGTCTACCCCCGCGACCCGCGCGACATCCAGGAAATGCTGCGCGTGCTGCGCGAGGAGATCATGGTGGGCTTCCCGGACACCTCGATCTTCGCCCAGCGCGGCTCGCTCCTCAACGTGGACGGCGACAATGCGCGCGAGATCCGCATGGACTTCCAGGGCGCGGACCTCGGGGCACTGATGGACGCGGCCCGCGTCGCCGTGGACGCGATCCCGGAGGCGATCCCCGACACCCAACCGCAGGCATTCCCCGGGCTCGAGCTGAACCAGCCGGAGCTGCAGCTGGTCCCGGACGAGTGGCGCATCGCGCGCTCCGGGCTGACGCGCACCGAGGTGGCCGCATCGATCCGCGCGATGACGGGCGGGTTGTGGGCCGGCGAGTACTTCGACGGCGACGAACGCCTCGACATCATCGTGCGCTCGCCACAGTGGCACTCGCCCGAGGAACTCGCGGAGCTGCCGATCGTGACGCCGTCGGCCGGCGTGCAGACCGTCGGCGACCTGACGAGCCTGCGACAGACGGTCGGTCCGGCGCAGCTCGTTCGGATCGACGGGCGCCGCACGGTGAGCGTGACCATGCAGCCGCCGGACGACCTGACGCTCGACGAGTCGCTCGAGGCGCTCAAGGAGCAGGTGGAGCCCAAGGTGCGCGAGGCGATGGCGCCCGGCGTCCAGGTGGCCTACGCGGGCTCGGCGAACGACCTGCACGAGGCGTTGCGAGCGATGGCGCAGAATTTCCTCCTCGCGCTGGTGATCCTCCTGGCCCTCATGGCCGCCCTGTTCCGCTCGATCCGCGACAGCCTGCTCGTGATGGCGGTGCTGCCGGTCTCGGTCGCCGGCGGTATCCTCGCGCTGCGCCTCGTCGGCGTTTTCGGCTTCCAGGCGCTCGACCTGCTGACCATGATCGGCTTCATCATCCTGCTTGGCCTCGTCGTCAACGCCGCGATCCTGCTGGTCGACCAGACTCGCGCCCGCGAGCGCACCGGACTGCCGCGACGCCAGGCGGTTGCCGAGGCGCTCGAAACCCGGGCGCGTCCGATCATGCTCTCCACGCTCACGGCAGTCCTGGGGATGGCGCCGCTCATCTTCATGCCCGGCCTGGGCGCCGAGATCTACCGCGGTCTCGCGGCCGTGGTGGCCGGCGGCATGATCGTAGGCACGGCGTTCACCTGGGTGCTGATGCCGAGCCTGCTGCGCCTCGGCGAGGAACGCAGGGCGCGGGTCGTCGAGCCGCAGGACGCCACCTTGCCGGGAGAGCCCGCGTGACCCGGGATGCCACGTGGGCCCGGCACGGCCTGGCACTGCTCGCGGCAGTCGCCACGCTGGGACCCGTGCCGGTGCGGGCCCAGGCACCGGAGCGACCGCCGTCTTCGGTGCAGGTCGCCCGCGCATCGTTGCGCGAACTCGCGCCCGTGGTACGCGCCGCGGGGCTGGTGCGATCCCGTTCGGCCGCGGATCTCGCCGCCGCGGTTCCGGGGCGCCTGCAGTGGGTCGCCGAGGCGGGCACCGCCGTCGCTGCAGGCGAAGTCGTGGCGCGCCTCGACACGCGCGAGCTTTCGCTGGTGCGGGCCGAGCAGGCGGCGCGCGTGAACCGTGCCCGCGTCACGCTGAGCGGCCTCGACCGCGAGCTCGAGCGCCTGCGCGCGTCGGGCAGCGCCGTCCCCCGCTTCAACGTCGACCAGGCGCAGTCGAACCGGGACATCGCGGCGGCGGACCTCGAGGTGGCCCGTGCGCTGCTCGCGCAGACCGACGAGCAACTCGCCCGCTCGCGCCTGACCGCGCCGTTCGACGGCGTCGTCTCCGACCGCGTGCGCCACGCCGGCGAGGAGGTGGCGCGTGGCGACGTCGTCGCGCGGCTCGTCAATCCGGACGAGCTCGAAATCCGCCTGTTCGTGCCGCTGCGCCACGTACGCGCGATCCGTGCCGGCGACGTGGTCAACGTCACGGCCGAGCGCCGTGCCTTCACCGCGCCGGTGAGCAGCATCGTGCCGGCCGGGGACGCGCGCTCGCAGTCCTTCGAAGTGCTGGTCAAGGCGCCGCGCGTCGACGGCCTGCTCGCGGCAGGCACCACGGTCGAGGTCGAGCTGCCGCTGGGCGAGCCACAGCGGCGCATTGCCGTGCCGCGCGACGCGCTCGTGATCCGTGCCGAAGGACTGTACGTTTACCGCGTGACGAAGGACGAGCGCGCGGAACGCGTCGAAGTCCGGTCGGGCATCGCCGACGGCGAATGGATCGCGGTGGAGGGCGGCATTGCCGACGGCGACCAGGTGATCGTGCGTGGTGCCGAGCTGCTGCGCGGCGGCGAACGCGTGCAGGTCGTCGGAGTCTACGAGGACACCGCGAGTCCGGCTCGGGTGGCGAAGCCGTGATCGCTGGCCCTCGCCGGCGGTGAGCCTCGTTCGAGCGGCGGCGCCGGCAGGAGACGGCAGTGGCCGATCGAGGCTCAGGCGGACCCCGGAGTTGGCGCATCGGCGTCGGATCGGTATCGTTGTACAGGCTCCAGGCTTCGACAGGAGAAACGGCATGGGCAAGGTCAAGGGAATTCGCGTGGACCTCGGCATCAGCGACGAAGGACGCAAGACCATCAGCGAGGGGCTGAGCCGCCTGCTCGCAGACACCTATACCCTCTACCTGACGACCCACAACTTCCACTGGAACGTCACCGGGCCGATGTTCAACAGCCTGCACCTCATGTTCATGGAGCAGTACACTGAATTGTGGAATGCCGTCGATCCCATCGCCGAGCGCATTCGCTCGCTCGGCCACGTCGCGCCGGGATCGTACGCGGCCTTCGGCAAGTTGAGCTCGCTGGGCGATGCACCGCTCGATCCGCCCGCGGCGATGGACATGGTGCGCATACTCATGGAAGGCCATGAAGCCGTGGCCCGTACCGCCAGGGGGCTGTTACCGGCCGTGGAAGAGGCTCGGGACGAGCCGACGGCCGACCTGCTGGTCCAGCGCCTGACCGTGCACGAGCAGACCGCCTGGATGTTGCGATCGATGCTCGAGTAATCGCGAGCGGGCCTGAGCGCTGATCAGGGCTGCATCGACGCCGGCGCAAGATCCAGCCAGATGCTCCGTATCAGTCCCGAACGCCGGTACAACTCCGAACTCAGCTCCTTCGGCAGCGACGATTGCGCGAACGTCTGCGCGCTGCCGTCCCGCAGCGAGATCGTGAGCGCCGGGCCACCCGAGCCGCGCAGACGGTAGACGATCGGGACCTGGCACCAGGTAAAGGCCAGTGCCGACCCGGGAACGGTCAGCGACTGCCACCGGCCGTCGACGTCCAGGTACTGGAACTCGCGGGGACCGGCCGGGAATTCGCGCGCGCGCAGAAGCCGGGGATCGAAGCGGACTGCGCCGGCGGCGAGGCGAACGCCCAGCTCGCCGAAGCGCGTCAGCACCTCTTCCTTGACCTGCCCGGTCATCCCGGGCTGCTGGGCGCCGCCATGCCCCGGCGTGTGCGAGTACGGATCGGTCGGAAAGGCACCGTATTCGGCCGGCGTCTTGTTGAAGCCGATGCCCTCCCGCACGCGGTAGTACAGGGAGCCGAGCCGGCGGCAGGTCTCCGGCTCCGCCCCACCGTCGAGCGCCGCGTAGAAGTTCTCCTGTATCGCCAGGAGCAGCTTCGACACCATGTGCCAGTAGATGCAGCCCAGGCCCTCGAAACCGAACATGCTTCCGGAACGACCGGTGAACTCGCGGTGCCGGAACACGTGCTCGTACAGTGCGCGCAGGGCCCGGCGTGAGGCCTCGACGTCCTCGCCGTATTGTCCGGTCAAACCGTCGAGGCGGCTGTCCAGGTCGCCGACGTTCCTGAAATCGGCGTTGAAGCGATGGCGGCCGTCGGCGTCGCGCGAGACGATCCGGTCGTCGCCTGCGGCGAGCATGCGCCGCAGCAGGACGATCTCCTCGACCCTGTCGGCCGGGACGCGGTTCTTCTCGAGAAAGCCCGGCAACGGACGGTCCGGATACAGCATGAAGGTCCGCTGGTCGGGCCGGTAGATGTCGCTGTCGAACAGGGATTCCACCAGCGCAGCGGCCGCCTGGGGAGCGATGGCGCCGGAACTCAGGACGGCAACCTGGCCCTCGAGCATGAGATACAGCGGATCGATGCCGACCTCGTTCCTGCGCAGGTCCAGCAGGTTGTACGCATGCCAGGTGCCGTCCTCGCGGCGGTTGCTGCGGATGCTGTGATCGATGGCCGCGAGGCCGTCCTCGAGCAGGCTCGTGACCTCCGCGAGCGGTCGAGCCACCCTGCCGGAGAAGGGCTCGTCTCGGTAAACGGACTGCCTGTAGCGACTCGCTGCCAGGCCGAGTTGCTGCATCGAGTGCCAGCGCTCGTCCGGGCCGAGCGTGGCGTTCCCCAGCAAGGGGCGGACGCCCGCGAGCGCGGCGGCCGTGCCTGCCAGCCAGTCGGCGACTTCTGCCGACAGCTCGACGGGGCCGGATTGCCCGGCCAGCAATTCCTGCATGAAGCGCACGTACCGGCGCAGGTAGCACAACGTGACCACGGAAACGCCATGGCCGACGAGTGCGTTGTTCGCGTCGTTCCACTCCGGTCGCTGCGTGTTGAGCCAGATCCCGCCGTCGACGACGAGGTTCCCGAGCTTTGCCAGCAAGGGCACCAACAGCTTTTCCAGCAGGCTGACCTGGTAGACCTCCCCATCCGCGTCGAGCACCAGCTTGCCGTCGGCGCCCATCCCGGCGACGCGATCGGCGATGCGCGCGGCGAGCGCGTGGTCGTAGTCGACGGTCCGCTTCGGATCGGCCACGAGGTCGGCGAAGCTTCGGATCCGATAGGGAACGTTCGCGTAGCTGAAGAGCGGTCGGTGCAGGAGCTCGCCGAGGCGCGCCGGATGGAACCGCTCCGAGAGCTCGAGGAGCTTGAGGAGGTAGATGATCTGGTGGTCGCCCCAGTAGCCGATGTGGCTCCAGGGATTGCCCGGTTCCTCGGCTTCCCAGTCGATCCCCTCGCGCGTGAGTCGATACGGGTTGTATCCGTCCACGGTAGAGGCGTTCACGAACTTCGCGATGACGTGCTCGACGAACTCCGGGAAGCTGAAGGCCAGCGCCTCCCAGTTCTGGAAGATGTCCCGCCAGTTGCCTTCGTACGAGAGTAGTGGCTGGCCGGCAGCATCCTTCAGCCGGATCGCGAACTTGTTCCACGGTCGGCTCGGATCGCCGTGACGGCGTCCGAAGGTGATCGGAAGGTATTCGTGGCAGAGCCTTTCCAGTTGCGGATCGCCGGTACGGCGGACAGCCGCGCGCAGCTCCGGCAGCGCAAGCTTTTCCGGGAGTCGCTGCAGGAGTTCCCGGTGCCGTGCCCAGACCCGGCGATTGAAATGACGGAGGTGACTCGCGAAATCCGCAACCGGCACCTGGTACTGGTCATGGAACACGCCGCCGCGCAGGACGTTGAACAGCACGTTGGCGTAGTGATGCGCCGTCACCGGTTCCTCGGCCGCGGACTGGAACCCGTCTGCCGTTACCACGATGCGGCGGAGCTCGTCGCTTCCGGCGGCGACAGAAGTCGCCACTGCTTGGTCCACGGAGGCGGGATCTGCCAGGTGCCGGCGGAGCTCGACGACCTGGGCCTGCGTCCGTTCCACATCGGCCACGATTCGCCAGTGCCGTGACTCGCGGGGCGGCAGCTCCAGGGCGGCGCGCATGAAATATGCGCAGCGGATGCCGCGCTTGCGGACCTCCTGCACGACGTCTCCCCCGCGCCGGAACGTCTCGAGCTGCAGCGACGAGAGCAACACCGTGGGTGTGTCGAGGCCCAGGCCGTAGACGGTACTGGCCCTCAGGGACTCACAGGGTTCGGCGCGATCGGATATCCCGGAATAGAGCGCGTATGTCGCCAGACCCGTGTCGGCGTCGAGTTCGGCCCACTTGTACGCGTCCACGAGGTTGCTCGCGTTCGTCTGGACGGCCAGCGGCGTGCCGGCGGGCAGCAGGTTCTGGAGGCCGTCCAGGAACTCGACTCGCGACGGCTCGTCCCCAAGGTTCCGCAGCTCGCACAGGCGCACGAAGCCATGCGGGTCGCTCGTCGCCCACGTGTAGCGGAAGACCAGGGCAAGGTCGTGATTGACCTCCTCGAAGCAGAGCTTGTGGCCGAGGACGCTCTTGTACAGGTTGCGCCGGGTCTCGAAGCGACCATCGTGCTCGCGATTGAACGGCTCCCAGACGACCTGCTCGCCGGCCAGACCGACCCGCAGGATCGTCCTGCAGCCCGTGTGCGGGTGGCTGTCGTGGATCCTGTCGACGGGGACGTAGGGAAAGAGCGCGGTGTCCGGCGAGACGCGGCCGGCGGTCAGGCCTCCGGATGAGGAAACGAAGAGCCAGTGGTCGGCGCTCGAAACCACGCTGATGAAGAAGGGCGGCATCCGGTCGACGTTGCGGATGACGTAGCACCGCTCGCCGTCGAGGTCGACGAATTCCCCGATAACCGAGTCCGCACCCACCGTGCCGCCCGCCGGCTCGTCACCGGGTGCGCACGAGCGACTTCGGCGGTACGTCGAGCGTCGTGCCCGTGCTGAACTTCACCTTGATGGCTGCATCGCGTGCGTTGTACGCGAGGTAGGTCCTCACGCCCTTCTCGTCCTTGAACACCGCGTACAAGGGCGTGTCGGCCGTGACCGTGAAGTCCGGCGTGCCCATTTCCTTGAGGCTCGCGAGCCAGTAGGCCGTGTGCGAGCGCGTGTGCCCCGCCTCGACACTGCCCTTGCGGTTCCACATCGCCGCGCCGGCCTCCGGATCGCCGAGCGCCGCGTACGAGGCGATGACGTCCTGCCAGACGTCCTTGGGCGTGCCGTCGTCGAGGCCGCGCGCGTTGTAGGCCTTGACGGCGGCCGGCAGCGCGGCGACCAGGCTGGACACGTACTTCGGATCGGCTCCGAGGTACGTCGAGGCCGTCGTGATCGGCAGCATGTTGATGCCGAAGATCTGGCGCGGCTCCTGGGTCCACCACGTGTTGTAGGCATACTTTCCGCCGAACACCATGCTGGCGAACGGCTTGCCGTACTCCGGCGCCAGCACCTGCCGGTCGAGGTCGAACCAGTACTGGTTGACGGATGCGGCCTCGGTCGTGAGCAGGTAGACCCCGAGATCGCGCAGCCGGCGATCGCCGGTCGCCTCGCCCCACAGCACGAGGCCCGCCCACGCGTTCACCGCCTCGGACGACGACTCCTGGTTGTTGCCGGCGTCGAAGTTCGCATCGCCCGACGCCCAGGAGTGTCCCTCGTACACGTCGAAATTGCGCAGGAACGGGAAGTCGCGGCGGCCCCGCTCGTCGGTCGCGATGTCGGAGATGATCTTGCCGACCATGCCGCCCCATTTTTCCTGCGATGCCCACTCGGGATCCCTGAGCGCGACGTGCGCGGCGCCCATCACCCAGTAGCCGTAGTGGAAGTGGTGGTCGTTCATGGCCTTGATGCTGCCGTACTCCTGCGGCACGCCCACGAAGGTGCCGAGCGTCGAGTCGTGCGCGAAATACGTCGAGCGCTCGCCGCTGAACCAAGACTCCATGCGGCTCTTGAGCTGCTCGAGGAGTTCGTCGCTCATCTTCGTCTTGCCTTCGGCCTCCGCCACGCTCATGAGCTGCGCCGTTGCGCCGAGGCCCTTGCCGACCCAGTACGTGCCCCGGCCCATCTTCCCGAACAGCTGGGGGGCCTTGGCGAGATCGCCGACGAGGAGGCTTCCGACGCTCTCCTTGTTGGCAGGGTCCTCGAGCGCGGGCCACACGGGGACGAAGCCGCGATAGGTGCGCTCGGTCGTGAAGCTGTTGCCCGGCACGAGACGGATGCGTCCACGCACGGAATCGTAGCCGTACTTGGACGGATGGTCGGACACGACGCTCGACCAGTGGTGCGGGTAGAGGCCCATGAAGGTGCCGCGTTCCTCGCCCTCCTTCGCCACGGTTTCGACGCGATAGGCCGAGCGGACCTTGCTCGAGGCCTCGTCATAAGCCCATTCGACGCGCGTATCCGTGGGAAAGGCGTACGCCACGGCGTGGAAGTCACGCAGCGTGGACTCGGTCGCATCCGGCAGGCCGGCCACGGAGAAATAGCGGGACTCGGCAGGCAGGCGCAGCACCAGCTCGGTGGGCTGCGTCCACTCCCAGCTCGCACCCGTCGGCGCGAAGATCGCGTAGGTCTTGCCGGCGATCGTGACCGCCGCGACGCGCGGATCCTGGCCCGCCTGGGTCGGATCGGCGACCACGGCGTCGCGGGCCGCGAGCCGGAAGCGCACGTCACCCTTGCTGATCTCGTAGTAGCTGAACGGGCTGCCGTGCAGCACGGTGGCAGTGAGCGCTTCCTCGGGCCCCGCCGCCATGCTGACCTGGGCCAGCCAGTCCGAGAACTTCGACAGGCGTGCGTCCTTCGGCGTGAAGCCAGCGGGGGCCACGACGATCGCGGGCACGTGCGGATAGCTCAGCTCGAGGCTGCCGTCGACGTCCGCAAAACGCTTGGAGGGCAGCCCCACTTCGAAGCCCTGCTCGGACGCCCGGTAGGTCATCGGGTGCGCGTGCAGCGGCTGCGACCAGCGCTGGAACATCACCGACGAATACCACTGGTTGGTCGGCGCGGCCCTGCCGGCCGCCTCGCCGGTCACGAACTCCGCGACTGGAAGTTCGCCGTCGCCGCCCTTGAGCCGCGTGAGGTAGCCGCCGAGCCCCAGCGCGACGTCCGGGTCCGCGGAGACCGGAACGCCCGCACCCGAGAGCAGCAACAGACCCACGGCGGCGATGCGGGCGACGCCGCGGGTCGCAGCCACCGGTCGGTTACGCGGCATTGCGTCGATCGCGCGCATGGCGTGCTCCTCAGAAGTTGAGATTGGCCCCAATCGTGAGGAAATTGCCCGACTCGCTGGTGCGTGGGTCGACGCCGCCGAACGCGATGTTGCTCGGCATGCTCAACGGCGCCGGGCCCTGGCGTCCGTACATGACGCGGCCGAGTCCCGCGTAGGCCTCCATCTTGAAGATCCCGCCGAACGAAAGTTCAGGCAGGTCGCGGTAGATCCCGAGGTTCACGAAGATGGCGGTGTTCTCCTGACCCCACTCGACGGGGTTCCGCGTGCTGGCCTTGTCCAGGTAGACGCCGCCGGCCGTGTAGGTCCACTTGCCGCGGTTGTACCCGCCTCCGAGCATGGCGTCCCACGACCGCGCCGAGTACACCTTGTCGAGTTCGTCCGAGTAATTGAAACCGGGCTGGTCCCAGAAACAGGCACTCTGGACGGTCGAGACCGGCCCGAAATCGCACTGCTGCGCCTGGCCGGACCATTCGCTGCGCCTGAGCCCGTAAGTGAAATTCCAGCTCTCATTCATCCAGTAGGTGCCCTGCAGGATCAGCACGTTCTCCGAGGGCTCCTCGTAGTCCGGGGAGGAGACCAGGCCATTGGTGTTGCCCTGCGCCCCGTAGAACGCTCCCTTCGCGAACGAGCTCTGCCGGCCGCCCTCGCTGTCCTGGTAGATCAGCTCGACGAGGTTCTTCTCGTTCGAGTACTGGATGAAGATCTCGTACAGGCTCGGGTCCGGCGGATC
>Ga0105090_10000224_pt1 | contig 25807 bp, 22 predicted proteins | sample PPLLak3March2015_FD_79110 | JGI IMG/M metagenome (GOLD analysis project Ga0105090, IMG submission 79110) | Freshwater sediment microbial communities from Prairie Pothole Lake near Jamestown, North Dakota, USA - PPLs Lake P7 Core (1) Depth... | ecosystem: Environmental > Aquatic > Freshwater >...
CCGATGCCGCGGCGGACGTTGTCGATGTCCACGCCGAGCCGGTCGCACAGGTTGGCGACCTCGTTGATGAAGCTGATCTTGGTGGCCAGCAGTGCATTGGCCGCGTACTTGGTCAGTTCCGCTTCGCGCGTGGCCATCGTCAGCACGCGGTCGTGGTTCATGTTGAACGGACGATAAAGTTCCAGCATCACCTTTTCGGCGGCAGGCGCGTTGGCGCCGACGATGATGCGGCTCGGCCGCATGAAGTCCTCGACCGCAGCGCCTTCCTTCAGGAATTCGGGATTGCTGACGACGTCAAACAGTGCGTCATCTGCGCCGGCAGCCTTGATGGCCTGTGCCACCTTGTCTGAGGTGCCGACCGGAACCGTGGACTTCGACGCGACCACCGTGTATTCGTCGATGACCTCGCCAATTTCGCGCGCCACCTGCAGCACGACGCTGATGTCGGCCGAGCCATCGTCGGCGGAGGGTGTTCCGACCGCGATCATCACCACGGGCGCGCTGAGCGTCCGGTCCTGCTTGCTGCGCTGATAGGCATCACGCAGCGACGTCGTGAAACTGAGCCGGCCGGACTCCACCCCTTCCTTGACGAGCGCGGCCAGGCCCGGCTCGTAGAACGGTACCTCGCCCGCCGACAGCCGCCGGACCCGCTCCGGGTCGATGTCGACGCAGAACACCGAATGACCCACTTCACACAGGCATGCGCCCGTGACCAGCCCGACGTACCCCGTACCCGCAATGACGATCGACACCAGTTCCTCCCGCGAAGGTCGAGAGGCTACAACATTCGGATGTCAGGCAAATTGGCAGGATGAGACCAAAAAGCGGAGCGCACGCTCACCGGTGCGCGCCGGTCTCCAGTGCGGGATGTTCGGCTCTTTGAACAGGCGGTCAGTCACGCCTTCGGCGAGTTCGGCGCGCGAAGGCAGTCAAGTCAGTTCGGCGTTACTCGCCAGATTTCGCCTTCGTCGACCGCGACATACAGACTGCCGTCCGGGCCCTGTACCAACGAGCGCATGCGGTTGGCCGGCAGGCCGGATGCAATCGTCGCGGCGACGCCAGTGCCAGCGGCACTCAGTTCGACGACATGCAACGTTTTCGCCCCCATGATGCTGACGGCAAGTCGGCCGTTCCACGCCTTCCACTGCGCCCCGCTCATGAAGGCGACCGGACCCATGCCGCGCTCGCCGGTGTTGTGAACCCACGCCGGCCGGATTGCGGCCGGGAATCGCGTGGTATCCGTCATCGGCATCGTGGTCGGAGTGCCCGCATAGCCGCAGTAGCCGTCTGCGCACGTGAGCGCCGGACGGTTCTGCGGATCCCACCCGGCATTACCGCCCGCGAGGAGCGGGGTCACCTCGTCTGAATGGTTCGGGCCGTGCTCGCCAGTGTAGGGCTGGCCTGCGTTGACCACGCCCGCGGGCCGGAAGTCGATGCCCTGAACGTTGCGATGTCCGTACGTGTAGATGCGCGGGTCGCCTCCGTTCGGCGTGTTGTTGCCCGGCGCCGCCGCACCGTTGCGGTCGACGCGCAGCACCTTGCCGCCAAGACGCGTCAGGTCCTGCGGAAGCGGCCCGCTGTGGTTGTCGCCGGTTGTCACGTACAGGTAGCCGTCCGGGCCGAAGCGGATCCGGCCGCCGCTGTGGGCGCCCGAGCCGCCGTGGGCGTTGGCGACATGCTTGAAGGCGATGTCGTTGATGATGTCCGTTCGGTTCGCGGCCGTGGCGAATGTCGCGTCAAGCTGGAGTCGCACGACCCGATTCGTGCGCGGGTTCGTGCTCAGGTTCGATGCCATGAAGACGTACACATAGCGATTGGCGGCGAAGTCGGGATCGACTGCCACGCCGTGCACTCCGCTCTGGCCTTCGCAGAAGAGATCCGGGGCCACCAACGCCGAACCGGTCGTTCCAAACAGCCGCGTCACGGTGCTTGTCGTGCGCCGCACGGAAAGTCCGCGACACTTTTCCGTGTAAAGCATTGATCCGTCCGGCAGGAACGCAATATCCCAGGGGCTGGACAGCCCGGATGCAACCACCGTGCGCGTCAGCGTCGGCACAACCGTCGAGGGCGGCGGTGGTGCTGGCGGCGGCGGTGGAGGCGACGGCGTGGGTGCCGGGGTCGGTGCCGGACTCGGCGCCGGTGTCGGCGATCCTCCGGGCGGAGTCACCGGCGGCGGTGTAGGTGCCGGGGTCGGGCTCGGTGCCGGCGAGGGCGCCGGGGTGGGGGCCGCGGCGGTCGGCGCTGCATCGTCACCGCCGCCGCAGGCGACCAGCGACGCGCCGCTGGCGACGGACAGGGATAGCGTGAAGAAGAGCGTCTTGCGGTTCATGAGGCAGCGTGTCCGAGGGCCGAGGACTGCTTCAGTCTAGTCACCGCTGCGCTCGCGATCACTCCACCGCCCAGACTAGCTTCTTCCCGATAGAGCACGGCCGACTGCCCCGGAGTGACCGCCCATTGCGGCTCATCGAAGGCCAGTTCGAAGCGGCCATCTTCGACAGCGGTCACCACGCACGCCGCGTCCGCCTGGCGGTAGCGGGTTTTGGCGGTGAGTCGCGTACCGACGTCCGGCGGTGTGCCGCTGACCCATGCCGCGTCGATCACCTCGACCCGGTCGGACATCAACCACGGATGGTCATGGCCCTGGACCACCGACAGCGTGTTCGTCGCCATGTCCTTGCGCGCGACGAACCAGGGCGCGCCCGAACCGTCTCGCGTGCCGCCGATGCCGATGCCCTTGCGCTGGCCGAGCGTGTAGAAGGCGAGGCCGACGTGCTCTCCAATCACATCGCCCGCTTCGTTGCGAATCGGCCCGGGTCGCAGCGGCAGGTAGCGGTTCAGGAACTCACGGAACGGACGCTCGCCGATGAAGCAGATCCCGGTCGAATCGCGTTTGGCGGCGTTCGGCAATCCGATCTCGCGCGCAATCTCGCGGACGCGGGCCTTCCGAAAATCGCCGACCGGAAACAGCGTCCGCGCCAGTTGCGCCTGGCTAAGCCGGTGCAGGAAGTAGCTCTGGTCCTTGCCCGCGTCCACCCCGCGCAGCAGTTCGAACGTGCCTTCCCGATGGCGAACCCGCGCGTAGTGTCCCGTGGCAATGTGATCGGCGCCGAGCTTGAGTGCGTGGTCGAGAAACGCCTTGAACTTGATCTCGGCATTGCAGAGGACGTCGGGGTTCGGCGTGCGGCCGGCGGAGTATTCGCGCAGGAACTCGGCAAACACGCGGTCCCGGTATTCGGCGGCAAAGTTGACGGCGTCGAGTTCGATGCCGACGACGTCGGCGGCCGCGGCCGCGTCGATCAGGTCCTGGCGCGTCGAGCAGTATTCTTCGTCGTCATCGTCTTCCCAGTTCTTCATGAAGAGGCCGACGACATCGAACCCTTGCTGCTTCAGCAGCCAGGCCGCGACGGAGGAATCAACCCCTCCCGACATGCCGATGACGACGCGCCCCTTGCTCATGCCACAACCGATGGATGCGCATAGACCACGCTCAACGGAAAGCGCTGCCCCGCCACGTAGTCGTCGATGCACTTCATCACGAGCGGGCTGCGGTGTTCCTCCAGCCGCGCCCGGATCTCGTCGGCCGTGAGCCAGAGTGTGCGCCGGATGCCGTGGTCCAGCGTGCGGCCGGGCTCGGCCTCGCCGACCGTGCCGACGAACGCAAAGCGCAGGTACGTGACGGGCTCGCGCTCGCTGGCTGACAGCGAGCGGGCCATGTAGATGCCGAGCAGGGCGCGCGGGGTGAACACGCGCGCGGTCTCCTCGAGCGCCTCACGGACCGCGCCGTCGAGCGGCGTTTCGCCCGGGTCGAGGTGCCCGGCCGGCTGGTTCAGCCGGATGCCGTCCGGTGTGTCTTCTTCCACCAGAAGGAACCGGCCGTCGTGTTCCACGACCGCGGCGACCGTGACGTTCGGCTTCCAGACGGCAGGCATCGTTGTGTGTTGCAGCGCGCTGCCGCGTGCGGGGCGGCGGCGCTTTCGCGTAAAGTCTCGATTCTATCGGCCGGGTCACGCGGTTCGGCCGTGGCAGGCAGCCGCCGCAAGAGCGGGTGCGCCTGGATAGACCCGACGTTAAGAGACAAGACGAGCGAGGGGGACGCTGAATGAAGATCGGAGTGCCCGCAGAGGTCCGGCCGGGCGAGACCCGTGTGGCCGCGACCCCTGAAACGGTCAAGAAGCTGACCAGCGCCAAACACAGCGTCATCGTGCAATCCGGTGCCGGCGTGGCGTCGAGTTTCCCCGATGAGGCCTACACCGCGGCGGGTGCCACGCTCGGCTCCGCGGCCGAGGCGCTTGGCGCCGACATGGTGCTGAAGGTGCGCCTGCCCACGGCGGAAGAGTTGCCGCAGATGAAGCGGGGCGCCGCGCTGGTCGGCATGCTCGAACCGTTCAACAACGACGGCATCGCCGCGATGAACAGCGCGGGGCTCGCCGCGTTCGCGCTCGAGGCCGCACCGCGCACGACGCGCGCGCAGAGCATGGACGTGCTGTCGTCGCAGGCCAACATCGCCGGCTACAAGGCGGTGCTGATGGCCGCCAACACCTACGGCAAGCTGATGCCGATGATGATGACGGCGGCCGGCACCATCAAGGCCGCGCGCGTTCTGATCTTTGGCGCCGGCGTGGCCGGCCTGCAGGCGATCGCCACCGCCAAGCGGTTGGGGGCGGTGGTCGAGGCCTCGGACGTGCGCCCGGCGGTCAAGGAGCAGATCGAATCGCTCGGCGCCAAGTTCGTCGACGTGCCTTACGAGACCGACGAGGAACGCGAGATCGCACAGGGCGTCGGCGGCTATGCGCGGCCGATGCCCGCGAGCTGGATGCAGCGGCAGGCGGCCGAGGTCGGCAAGCGACTCGCGCAGGCCAACATCGCCATCTCGACGGCGCTGATCCCGGGCCGCAAGGCGCCCGTGCTCATCACCGAAGAGATGGTCAAGGCGATGCAGCCCGGTTCGGTGATTCTCGACATGGCGGTCGAGCAGGGTGGCAACTGCGCGCTGTCGGAACTCGGCAAGACGGTGACGAAGCACGGCGTGCACATCATCGGCCAGCCGAACATCCCGGCGCTGGTGCCGACCGATTCGTCGGCGCTCTACGCGCGCAACGTGCTGGACTTCCTGAAGCTCGTGGTCGACAAGGACGGCAACTTCACGCTGCCGGCCGACGACGACATCGTGGCCGCCTGCCTGCTGTGCACCGGCGGCGAAATCAAGCGCAAGAACTGAACGAACCTGGCGAAAGAACCGCGAACATGGAAGCTGTCAGCCCCATCGTCGTCAACCTGATCATCTTCGTGCTGGCCATTTACGTCGGCTACCACGTCGTCTGGAACGTCACGCCGGCGTTGCACACGCCGCTGATGAGCGTGACCAACGCGATCTCGGCCATCATCATCGTCGGCGCGATGCTCGCCGCGGCGCTCACCTCCACCGGCCTTGGCAAGGCGATGGGCGTGCTGGCGGTGGCGCTCGCCGCCGTCAACGTATTCGGCGGCTTTCTCGTCACGCGCCGGATGCTCGAGATGTTCAAGAAGAAGGAGCCCAAGGCCGGCTCCGCGGCGAAGAAATAGGGGCGTGCGATGACACTCAGCATGAACGTCGTCATCCTGCTGTACCTGGTCGCCTCGGTGTTCTTCATCCAGGCACTGAAGGGACTGTCGCATCCGACCACCTCGCGGCGCGGCAACGCGTTCGGCATGATCGGCATGGCGATCGCGATCGTCACGACGGTCGCGCTGATCTACAAGACGGCGCCCCAGCTCGCCACCGCCGGCATGGTCTGGGTGCTGGTGGGCCTGGTAGTGGGCGGCGCGATCGGCACGACGATCGCGTTCAAGGTCGAGATGACCAAGATGCCGGAGATGGTCGCCTTCATGCACAGCATGATCGGTCTGGCCGCCGTGTTCATCGCGATCGCGGCGGTGGCCGAGCCGGTGGCCTTCGGCATTGCCGACAGCACGGGAGCGATCCCGGTCGGCAACCGCATCGAACTCTTCATTGGCGCGTTCGTCGGCGCGATCACGTTCTCGGGCTCGGTCATCGCCTTCGGCAAGCTCTCGGGCAAGTACAAGTTCCGGCTGTTCCAGGGCGCGCCGGTCGTGTTCTCGGGCCAGCACATGCTGAACCTTGCGCTCGCGATCGCGATGCTGGTGTTCGGCCTGTGGTTCGCATTCACGCAGGACTGGTTCGCGTTCTGGGCGATGCTGGCGATTGCCTTCGTGCTCGGCGTGCTGATCATCATTCCGATCGGTGGCGCCGACATGCCGGTCGTGGTGTCGATGCTGAACAGCTACTCGGGCTGGGCGGCGGCCGGCATCGGCTTCTCGCTGAACAACTTCATGCTGATTGTCGCCGGCTCGCTGGTGGGCTCCTCGGGTGCGATCCTCAGCTACATCATGTGCAAGGCGATGAACCGGTCGTTCTTCAACGTGATCCTCGGCGGCTTCGGCGGCGAGGTTGCCGTCGCGGGCGGCAAGACGGAACAGCGGCCGGTGCGCTCCGGCTCGCCGGAGGACGCCGCGTTCCTGATGGAGAACGCCGAAACCGTCATCATCGTGCCGGGCTACGGGCTGGCGGTCGCGCGCGCGCAGCACCCGCTGAAGGAGCTCGCCGACAAGCTGATCGCCAAGGGCGTGACGGTGAAGTACGCGATCCATCCGGTCGCCGGCCGCATGCCGGGCCATATGAACGTGCTGCTGGCCGAGGCCGAGGTCCCCTACGACCAGGTGTTCGAGATGGAGGACGTCAACGGCGAGTTCGGCGAGGCCGATGTCGCGCTGATCCTCGGCGCCAACGACGTCGTCAACCCGGCGGCGAAAGACCCGAAGTCGCCGATCGCCGGCATGCCGATCCTCGAGGCGTACAAAGCCAAGCAGGTGATCGTCAACAAGCGCTCGATGGCCTCCGGCTATGCCGGCCTCGACAATGAACTCTTCTACATGCCGAAGACGATGATGGTGTTCGGCGACGCGAAGAAGGTCGTCGAGGACATGGGCAAGGCCATCGGCTAGAGCGGGCGAGTCCGCGATGCGGCGCGACGCCGTCCTGCTCGTCGTCGACATCCAGAATGACTTCCTGCCCGGCGGCGCGCTGGCGGTCGCGCGCGGCGATGAGGTCATTGCCATCATCAACCGCATCGCGCCGCGTTTCGAGAACGTCCTGCTGACGCAGGACTGGCACACGCCGGGCCACATTTCGTTCGCGTCGACCCACGCCGGACAAGCCCCCTTCTCGACGAAGGAACTCGACTACGGCCGCCAGGTGCTGTGGCCCGACCACTGCGTGCAGGGCACGCACGGCGCGGCATTCGCGGACGCCCTCGTCGTGCCGCATGCGCAGGGCGTGATCCGCAAGGGCTATCACGCCCACACCGACAGCTACTCGGCGTTCCTCGAGGCCGACCGCCATACGCCCACGGGGCTCGCGGGGCTGCTGAACGAGCGCGGTCTTCGCACCGTCTACCTGGCGGGCCTCGCGCTCGACTTCTGCGTAGCGTGGAGCGCGCTCGATGCGCGGCTGCGCGGCTTCGAGGCGATCGTCATCGACGATGCCTGCCGCGCGATCGACACCAACGGCTCGCTCGACGCCGCGCGGCGGGCTTTCGCCGATGCGGGCGTACGCGTCATCGCGTCCGACACGCTGCAGTGACCGCGGCGCCTCCTGAAACAACTCGTTACGACTCTCACACTCGGCCACCGGCCGCGCTTGACGGCGCACAAGTGCGCAGGAGGGCGCCCGCCTACGCTGTGCTCATCAACACCAAGGAGGTCGCGATGACACGGATCACAGGACAACGCAGAAGCATGACGGGCATCGCGCTGGCGATCGCGGCCGCGGCGCTGGTGGCTGGCACGGCACTGGCGCATGGCGGTTACGGGCCGGGCAATGGCATGGGTTGCGGCGCGGGCTTCGGGCCAGGCGGTGGACCCGGCTGTGCCACGGGCACCGGAGTCGGTGCAGGCGGTGGACCGGCCTGTGGCGCAGGCTATGGACCTGCAGGATGCGGTGCGGCAGCCGGACCGGGAATGCGCCATGGCATGGGAGGCTACGGGCCAGGCGCGGGCCATGGCGCGGCACTGCTGACGGACGAAGAACGCACGGCGCACCGCGCGAAGATGCAAAGCCTCGCGTCGTACGACGAGTGCAAGTCCTACATGGCTGACTTCAGCAAACAAGTCCAGGCGCGCGCGAAGGAAAAGGGCCAGGCCGTCGGCGGGCCGAACGAAGCGATGTGCGACCGGATGAAAGCGCACGGCCGCTTCACGCAGTAGGACGTTGATGGACACGGGGCCGGCTTCTTGCCGAAGGCCGGCCCCGCGCCCGGCCGCGCCACCGTTGTCCCGCGTGGGCGGCGCGTCGCCTTCTGTGCCGGAACCCTGCTCCGCTGCTTGCTGCTCAGCGCGCGCGGCCAGTCGTGCTGACGGGGAACTCTCCCTCGGCCTGGCGGCGTTTGCGTTCCGGCGTGTAGTGCCACCAGGGTCTCGCTTCGCCGGTGCGCGCCTGATCAATCGCGGCAGCGAAGGTGTCCCAGACGCACGGATCCTGCCGCTGCCCGGTCGTGCGCTCGAGCGCGCGGTAGAGCGCATCGGGTTCGCGACGTGCCAGCTGCGCCACGCTTGCGATGCCGAGGAGCGCAAGGTCGCGGCGCATCGCGGGTCCGATGTTTTTCAAAGCCAGCAACTCGTCGGCCTTCGGTTTTGCAACAGGGTGCCGGTGCTCGTAGTCGTCCACCGCGAGCAACAGGTCGAGACGGCGCGTGCGCCGCACCTCGGTCCAGTGCAGGTCTTCGACGGCGCCGACCAGGGCATACAACGCATTGAGGCTGACGCCGCGATGCGCCCGTTTGAGCCGGACAAAAGCCGCGATCGGTCCGACGCGGCGCAAGCGCGACGGGGTGGTGATCCCGATTGACGCGAGCCACTGCGTGGTCCTGGGGCCGAGGTTCCGCAGTCCCGTCAGCGGCGAGGCGGTGTCGCGCGGCATCGTCGAGAGGACTCGTGCGTGAAGCGAAAGCGATGCGTTCAGCGCGTCAATGCGGAGACGAGTGCAGGTGCCAGCCACGGCGCAATGAAGGCCGTCACCAGTGCGGTCAGCCCCATTGCCAGGCCGGCAAACGCGCCCATCTGTTCGCTCACCTGGAAGGCGCGTGCGGTGCCGATGCCGTGCGCGGCGACACCCACCGCAAAGCCGCGCGCCGGGTGTGCATCGATACGCAGCGCGTTGAGCAGCGGCCGCGCGATGATCGCGCCGGTCATACCGGTCAGGATGACGAACACGGCCGTCAGCGACGGCAGGCCGCCGATCTTCTCGGCAATCCCCATCGCGATCGGCGTCGTCACCGACTTCGGCGCGAGCGAAAGCAGGGTCTCGCGCGATGCGCCCAGTGCCCACGCGATGCCGAGCGCCGACCCGATCGCCGTGATGACGCCCGCCACCAGGCCAAGCGTCAGCGGCAGCCAGAGGCGCACCAGCCGCGCACGCTGGTCATAGAGCGGAATCGCCAGCGCCACGGTCGCCGGACCGAGCAGGAAGTGCACGAACTGTGCGCCGTCGAAGTAGGTGCGGTAGGGAGTTCCCGTCAACACCAGCAGGGCCACCAGCAGCACCACGGCGATGGCGACCGGGTTGGCGATCGGATTCATGCCGGTGCGCTGGTAGATGCGCCACGCGACGAGGTAGGCGAGCAGCGTGGCCGTCAGGCCGAGCAACGGCGTGGCGGCGAGGTAGACCCAGATCGAGTCGAGGCTCGGTGTCATTCCTCGCCTGCGCCGGACCCAAGCCAGCGGGCGGTCCACGTGACGACCAGCGCGGTGACGGCGATCGCGAGCGCGGTGCTGACGATCAATGCGACGACAATCGGCAACCACTCCTTGCCGATGCGAGCGGCGTGCAGCATGACGCCGACGCCCGCAGGAACGAAAAGCAGCGACAGGTGCTTCAGCAGTTCGAGCGAGGTCGGGCGCAGCCAGTTCGTTGCCGCGGGCCGCAACAGCAAAAGGCCGAGCAGGAGAACCATGCCAAGCACCGGGCCGGGCACCGGCAGTCCCAGCCCGTAACTCAGCACCTCGCCGATCGTCTGGAACACGAGCAACGTTGCCAGTGCTTCCAGCATCACGTCACTGAGGATTCAAGCGCTTGTCGAGCCACTCGATCCAGTGCATGACCGGCGTCTCGGTGCCGCTCTGCAGGTGCGTGATGCAGCCGATGTTGGCCGAGAGGATGGCTTCCGGCGCAGGCCGTTGCAGGTGGCCGAGCCTCCGGTCGCGCAACTGGATGGAAAGCTCCGGCTGCAGCACCGAGTAGGTGCCGGCCGAGCCGCAGCAGAAGTGGCTCTCGCCGACCGGGGAAACCGTCGCGCCAAGCGAGGTCAGCAGCGATTCGACGGCACCCTTGATCTTGAGCCCGTGCTGCAACGTGCACGGCGGATGGAAAACCACCTTGCCGGCAAGTCCGGCGCCGAGCTTGCCTTTCAGTTCCGCGCCGAGCTCCGGGAGGATCTCGGCGAGATCCTTCGTCAGCGCGCTGACGCGGGCGGCCTTGGCCGCATAGGCCGGATCGCGCGCGAGCAGATGGTCATACTCCTTTACCTGCTGGCCACAGCCGCTGGCATTCATGACGATGGCTTCGGCGCCGTCCTCGATCAGCGGCCACCATGCATCGATGTTGCGGCGGGCATCGTCGAGACCGCCGTCCTGGTCGTTCAGGTGGTAGCGGATCGCTCCGCAGCAGCCGGCGGCCGCGGGGCGCAGGACTTCGATGCCGAGCGCATCCAGCACGCGCGCGGTTGACGTGTTGATGTTCGGTGCCATCGCCGGCTGCACGCAGCCTTCGAGCAGGATCATCCTGCGAGCCTGTGTGCGCGCGGGAAACGCGCCGGCGGGCTGGGCCGCCGGGACCTTGGCCTTGAGGCTTGCGGGCAGCAGGGGCCGCACCAGCTGGCCGAGCTTCATCGCCGGACCGAAGAGCGGGCTCGTCAACCCGGCCTTCAGTACGGCACGAGCCGCACGGTCGCCGAACGGGCGCGGCACGTGCTCGTCAACGATCTTGCGACCGATATCGACGAGGCGGCCGTACTGAACGCCCGAGGGGCAGGTCGTCTCGCAGCTGCGGCAGGTGAGGCACCGATCCAGGTGCAGCTGCGTCTTCGCGGTGACCGCCTCGCCCTCGAGCATCTGCTTCATCAGGTAGATGCGGCCGCGCGGCGAGTCGAGTTCGTCGCCGAGCAGCTGGTAGGTCGGGCAGGTCGCCGTGCAGAAACCGCAGTGCACGCACTTGCGCAGGATCGCGTCGGCCTCCCTGCCTTCGGGCGTGTCGCGAATCCAGTCGGCGAGTTGAGTCTGCATGACTACTTCACAGTGGGCTGAGCCGGCCCGGGTTGAAGATTCCGGCCGGATCGAACTCGGACTTCAGCCGCGCGTTCAGCCGTGTAAGCACGGGGTCGAGCGCGTGGAATGCCGGGATGTGCGTGTCGCCGCCACGGAACCGCGTGGCATGTCCGCCGACGGCCGCGACCTTCGAGCGGAGCGTGGTCACGTCGACCTCGCCACTCAACCAGCGCTGACCGCCATGCCATTCGATCAACGTTGGGCCGAGGCCGAGCGGTGGTGTCGTTGGCGGCACGGACAGCCGCCAGAGCGTGCGATGCGGGCCGGTGGCGAAGTAGGAGTAGCGCTGTTCGCGAAGCTCCGCCCACCAGTGCCCGGCGTCGTCGACAACGCTGCCGCCGAGCCGCGCCTGCGCCGCATCGATGGCGGCGCGTGCGCCGGAAAGGCGCAGATACAGGACGCCTTCGCACCAGGCGCTGGCGGTGATCGGCAGCGGCTGGCCGCCCCACTCGTTGAGCTGGCGAATCGCATTTGCCTCGTCAATTTCGAAGCGCAGTGTGCGCTCCGCGACAGGACGCGGCAGGACCTTCAGCGAAACGTCGACCAGCACGCCGAGCGTGCCGAGCGAACCCGCCAGCACGCGTCCCATGTCATAGCCGGCGACGTTTTTCATCACGCGCCCGCCAAATGCGAGCACGTCGCCGCGGCCGTCGATCATGCGCGCGCCCAGTATGAAGTCACGTATCGAACCTGCGGCGACACGGCGCGGGCCGGCAATGCCGGCGGCGACAGCACCGCCGACGGTCGCTGTCGCGCCGAAGTGCGGTGGCTCGAACGGCAGCAGCTGCTGGTGCTCGGCGAGCGCCGCCTCGAGTTCAGCGAGCGGCGTGCCGGCGCGCACGGTGACGACCAGCTCCGTCGGTGCATAGTCGACGATGCCGTGGACTTCGCGCGGATCGAGCAGATCGCCCGCCACCGCGTTGCCGTAGAAGTCCTTGGTGCCGCCGGCGCGGATGCGCAGTGGCGACCGCTGCTCGCTTGCGGTGCGCACACGGTCGCGCAGGCGCGTCAGCGCCGGAAGCTCGTGCTCGGTCATTGAAATGTCTGGACTTCGGTGCGCCGGTGCGTCAGCGCGCAGGCAGGGACGGGTGACATCGTCGAACTCAGAAGCGCGGCAGCTCGGGAAACTTCAGCTGGCCGCCGTGCACGTGCATCTTGCCGTATTCCGCGCAGCGGTTCAGCGTCGGCACCGCCTTGCCCGGATTCAGCAGACCCGGCGGATCGAACGCGTGCTTGATGGCATGAAAGGCCTGCAGGGTCGCGCTGTCGAACTGCTGGCACATCTGGTGGATCTTCTCGACGCCGACGCCGTGCTCGCCCGTCACCGTGCCGCCGACCGCGATCGAGAGTTCGAGGATCTCGAAGCCGAACTCCTCGGCGCGCACGACGGACGCCGGGTCGTTGGCGTCGAACATGATCAGCGGGTGCAGGTTGCCGTCGCCGGCGTGGAACACGTTGGCGCAGCGCAGGTCGTACTTCTTTTCCATCTGCGCGATCGCCTTCAGCACTTCGCCGAGGCGCTTCCGCGGGATCGTGCCGTCCATGCAGTAATAGTCGGGCGATATGCGGCCGACCGCCGGAAACGCTGCCTTGCGCCCGGCCCAGAAACGCAGCCGCTCGGGCTCGGACTGCGAGACCCTGAGCTGCGTCGCGCCGTTGACCTCGAGCACGCTTCGGATACGGTCGATCTCCTCGGTGACTTCTTCCGGTGTGCCGTCGGACTCGACCAGCATGATCGCGGCGGCGTCGAGGTCGTAGCCGGCCTTGACGAACGGCTCGACGGCCGCCGTGGCCGGCTTGTCCATCATTTCCATGCCGGCCGGGATGATGCCGGCGGCGATCACGGCCGCCACGGCGTCGCCACCCTTCTCGACGTCGTCGAACGAAGCCATGACGACCTGCTGCTTCTGCGGCTTCGGCACCAGTTTCAGCGTCGCCTCGGTCAGCACCAGCAGCAGGCCTTCGGACCCGACGACCAGCGGCAGCAGGTCATAGCCCGCGCTGTCGGGTGCTTCGGACCCGATCTCGACGACGTCACCTTCGATCGTCACGCCACGCACGCGCAGCACGTTGTGCAGCGTGAGGCCGTACTTCAGGCAATGCACGCCGCCGGCGTTCTCGGCGATGTTGCCGCCGATCGTGCAGGCGATCTGGCTCGACGGATCGGGCGCGTAGTACAGGCCCAGATGGGCCACCGTCTCGGAAACCGCCGCATTGCGCACGCCGGGCTGCACCCTTGCGGTCCGCGCCAGCGGATCGATGTTCAGGATGCGGTTGAACTTGGCGAGCGACAGCAGCACGCCCTGGCCGTGCGGCAATGCGCCGCCCGAAAGCCCGGTGCCCGCGCCGCGCGGCACCACGGGTACCTTGAGATCGTGGCAGGCGCGCAGGATCTGCACGACCTGCGACTCGTCCTCCGGCAGCGCCACGACCATGGGCAACTGGCGGTACAGCGTCAGGCCGTCGCACTCGTAGGGCCGAGTGTCCTCCTCGCGCCAGAGCACGCAATGGTCGGGCAGGAAACCGCGCAGCCGTGCCACGACGGCGCGCTGGCGCGCCACATCGACCGGCCCCGAGCCTTCGAGCGGAATGCGCTCCGACAGCATCTGCGTCGGCGGGTGCGCAAGGTCGGTCGGAGCGTTCATGGCGATGACGGTATCACGCGGGGTCGGATCCGCGGAGGCCGCGGATCAGGCGCCACTTTACCGCTGAAAGCGGCCGTGGCGCGGGTCGCCGTGACAGGCCCGCGCCGCTCGCACGGCAAGATCGCGGAAACGTTCGGCGGCTGTCATGCTGCGCCTCGGCAGGAGGATCAAGGATTGGGCTCGATGAATGGAGTATGGCGAGGCAGGATGCAATGGGTGTGCGCGGTCGCCGCCGGAGTGGCGGTACTACTGGCGTCGTGCTCCACGCCGCAGCCGCCGGCGAAGGTGCCGGCGGAGCCTGTGCCATTGCCGCTGCCGCCGCCACCCTGGCGCGACGACAGTCCGCTGTCGGTGAATTCGGGCCGCTGGCAATGGACCGACGCCAGCCGTGACCGCGTCATCACGGCCCAATGGCACGCACCGACCACGACGGCGCAGGCGCTGGTGCTCGTGCTGCCCGGGCTGGCGCAGGGCAGTTCGGCACCGCCGGCGCTGATCGATGCGCTGGTCAGCAGCGGCTTTGCGGTGGTGACGATCGGGCATGCGGGCAATGACACCGCGGTCTGGCGCAGCCCTGAGGCACGCCGCGCGGACGTCACCGAGGCGGCGCGGCGCATGTACGGCGCGAGCGAGGCGACGGAGCGTGGCACCGACGTGCGCTTCGTGCTCGACTTGCTCGAAAGGGAACCACCTCCGTGGTTGCCAGCCGGCGCGGTGCGTCGGGCAGGGGTCGTGGGCAACGGCCTGGGCGCGCAGACGGCGCAGTGGCTGCTGGGAGAGCCAATGGCGCGTACGCAGGTCGCGACGAGCGAACCGCGGCTCGTGGCGGCGGCGTTGCTCGGACCTTATGTCGGCTTCGAGGGTCCGGCGATGCACCAGCGCTACGCAGCCATCGTGGCGCCGTTGCTGGTCGCCTATGGGCTGACCGAGTCCGATCCCCACGGGCTCGGGATGACATCGCAGCAGCGCCGCGCGATGGTCGTCGAACTGCGCCATGCGCGTGTCACCGAGCTCCGGCTGCCCACGTCGTCGCTGGCGGGTGCGCTGGCGCCCGGTGCCGTGCCCGCAGTCGCGGCGGAAGGCCCATCGTCCGGAGGAGCAGGACCGATGTCCCGTTCCGAGCCGCCGTCGCGCGGGACGCGTGGCCCGGGCGGCGGCTCACCCTCAGGCAAGGGCAGTCCCCCGAGCGGCGCCGTGATGGCGCAGGGCGGCGGGGCCGACACGGCGCTGGGACCGGGCGCGGCCCCGATGGTCGCTGCGTCCACCGGCGAGCGCGCCGCGCGCGTTGCGTTGCTGCTGTCGGTACAAGCGTTCTTCGAGGCCGAACTGCTCGGCAGCCGCGACGCACGCGAGTGGCTGGAAGGCCCTCATCCCGGACCGGCGCAATGGACAACGTATGTGGCCGGCCGCCCGGTCACGCGCGACACCCGCGGCCGCATCGCCCCCTGACCGCCACCGCCCGTCAGCGCGCGGCGGCCGAGACGAAGCGCGCGACGATCGGACGGTGGCGCTCGGACCAACGATCGATCGCGCCGGCGGTGCCGCCGAGGACCTGTGAGACGAACGCCAGCGCCAGCTCGCGCGTGGCGGCCTTGACCTGAGGATTCAACTGCGCGCCGCCGGTGCCCGCGCGGTCCGTGAAGATGCTGTGCGATCCGCCGGCAAACACCGCGAGCGTCTTGCGGCTGCTGCCGATCGCCTCGAACACCGCGATGCGATCGTCGGCGCCTGAGTAATAGCCGGGAATCTGGATGACATCCTCGGTCGCCGTGATGTGCAGGGTCGGCACTGTCACGTGCTTCAGGATTCTCTCCGGGTCGGACTCGCCATAGAACGGCGGCGCCGAGATGAGGATCGCGGCGCGGAATCGCGTGTCGCGGAACTCGAGCGCGCGGCCGTCGCGCTCGATGCGCGCGCCGGCGGTCAGCAGCGCCGTGTTCGCGCCGTACGAGTGCCCGGCGACGACGATCTGGGCGGCATCGATGCTGCCGGCGTGTTTGCTGGCCAGCAACTGGTCGAGGGCAAACCGAAGGTCGAGCACGCGATCGATGGCTTCGCGCTCCTGGGCGGCCGCGTGCAGACGTCCGACCAAGGCAAACGGATTGCCGATCCAGATCGCCCGGTCGCTGCCGACATGCTGCACGTGCAGGCTCGCGACTCCGTTGGCGGCGAAGTGGCTGCCAAGGTAGCTGTAGCCGCGCCGCGAGCCACCGATGCCGTGCGAGAACACCACCAGCGGAATGCGTGCGCCCGGCTCAACGGTCGCCGGCAGGTACAGGCGCACCGGGACGGCACGACCGCGCAGCGGGTCGTTCCATTCGTATTCAACCGCGCCATAGGCGGGTGCCGTCGAGACGGGCGCCGCCGCGACTGCTTCGTCCGGAACCTGCGCCGCAAGCGGCGTGGCCACCAGGGCCAGCGCGAACGCACTGCCGCAGGTGGCGAGCAGGCGCCTGCGCTGCATCATCGGAGGGTTCGCCATCATTCGGCTCCTGCCCCGTGCGGGGCCGGTGGCATGGTCGCGGGCTTCGCCCGCGAGAAACGGCGGCGCAGCCACGCCAGCGCGTCATCGACGTAGGTGAACACGACCGGCACCACGAGCAGGCTGAGGAAGGTCGAGGTGATCAGACCGCCGATGACGACGATGGCCATCGGCGCACGGAAGCTCGGGTCGGTGCCGAGGCCGATCGCGACCGGCATCATGCCGGCACCCATCGCCACGGTCGTCATCACGATCGGGCGTGCGCGTTTGCGGCAGGCATCGACGATCGCCTCCCAGCGCGACAGCCCGTGATCGCGCCGCGCGAGGATCACATAGTCGATCAGCAGGATCGAGTTCTTTGTCGCGATGCCCATCAGCATGATGAGCCCGATCATCGACGGCATCGAAAGCGCCGACTGTGTGACGAAGAGCGCGAGGAACGCTCCCGGAATCGACAGCACGAGCGCGACCAGGATCGTCGCCGGCTGCACGAAGTCCTTGAACAGCAGCACCAGCACGATGTAGATGCACAGCACGCCGGTCAGCATCGCGAGGCCGAAGCTCGCGAAGAGTTCATTCATCGCTTCCGCGTCACCGATCGTGGTCTGGATCACGCCCGGCGGCAGTTGTTGGAGGCTCGGCAGCGCGAGTGCCTGCTTCTCGACCTCGCCGAGCGGCTGGCCGTTCAGTTCGATCTCGAAATTGATGTTGCGCAGACGGTCGTAGCGGTCGATCTCCGCCGGCCCGCCATCGATCGACAACTGGGCAACGTTGCCGAGCATCACCGGGCCATTTTTCCCGGGCACGGGAAGACGCTCGAGCAGACGCAGGTCCTGCCGCGCATCGGGCGGCAGCTTCACGACGATCGGGATCTGCCGCTGGGAAAGGTTGAGCTTGGCGAGCCCCTGGTCGTAGTCGCCGGCCGTGGCGACGCGCAGCGTGTCGGCAATCGCCACCGAAGTCACGCCGAGATCGGCGGCACGCGCAAAGTCAGGCCGCACCACGAGTTCGGGCCGCACCAGGCTTGCGCTGGTCGTTACGGCGCCGATGCCGGGGATCGTCCGCAGTTCACGCTCGACCTTGCGGGCATGCTCGGCGAGCACGGCGCCGTTTTCGCCTGCCAGCACCAGCACATACTTTTCCTGTGCGCCGGCGAGCCCGACGGTGATGCGGGCGCCTGGCAGCTGCGTCAGCGCTGCGCGCAATTCGCGTTCGATCGCCTGCTTGCTGGTGCCGCGCCGCTCGCCGCGCGGCGTCATGTTGATCGTCAGCGTGGCCTTGCGTGCCTCCGCGGCACCTCGCGGCTCGAACGGGTTGGAGCCCGCCGCACCGCCGCCGACCGCGGTGTAGACGAGCTTCACATGGGGGTTCTTTTCGACGATCACACGCGCTTGCTCGGCCGCGGCCAGCGTTTGCTTGAACGTGCTGCCCGGGGGCAGCGTGATGTAGACCTGCGTCTGTGACAGGTCGTCCGGCGGAATGAAGCCGGTCGGCAGCAGCGGCACCAGCGCGAACGAGCCGAAGAAGAAGGCCGCGGCGCCGAGCACGGTGGCCACGCGATGCTTCAGGCACCACTGCGCCCAGCGCAGGTAGATCTGCAGCCAGCGGGGCTCGCCATGATCCTTCGCCGGCTTGTGCAGGATGTAGGCGGCCATCATCGGCGTCAGCATGCGTGCCACGACGAGGGAGAAGAACACCGCAATTGCCGCCGTCCAGCCGAACTGGACGAAGAACTTGCCCGGCACGCCGCTCATGAAGGCGGTCGGCAGGAACACGGCGATCAGCGTGAAGCTGGTCGCGATCACCGCGAGTCCGATCTCATCGGCGGCTTCCATCGCCGCCTGAAACGGCGTCTTGCCCATGCGCATGTGGCGCACGATGTTCTCGATCTCGACGATCGCGTCGTCGACGAGGATGCCGACCACCAGCGAAAGGCTGAGCAAGGTGATGACGTTCAGCGAGAAGCCCATCAGGTACATCGCGCCGAAGGTCGGCAGGATCGAAAGCGGCAGCGCCGCCGCCGACACCAGCGTCGCGCGCCAGTCGCGCAGGAAGAGCCACACGACGAGTACCGCGAGCAGTGCGCCCTCGATCAGCAGCCACATCGAGCCGTCGAAGTTCTCCTGCACCGGGTCGACGAAGTTGAACGCCTCGGTGATGCGGATGTGCGGGTGCTCGGCCTGCAACTTGGCCAGTTGTGCGCGCACGCCGTCGGTGACGTCGATCTCGCCCGCGCCGCGCGAGCGCGTGATCTCGAAGCCGACCACCGGCCGGCCATTGAGCAGCGCGGCCGAGCGCTGCTCGGCCACGGTGTCGCTTACGGTTGCCACCTGGTCGAGGCGGATGCGACGGCCGTCCGACAGCGCGATGTCCATGGCAGCCAGTTCGTGCGCCGAGGACACCGTGCCGATCGTGCGCACCGACTGTTCAGCGCCGCCGATGTCGGCGCGCCCTCCCGATGCCTCCTGCTGGATCTGCCGCAGCTGGCGCGAGATGTCCGCCGCGGAGGCGTTGAGCGCCAGCAGCCGGGCCGGGTCGAGCTCGACGCGGATCTCGCGATCGACACCGCCGACGCGCGCCACTGCACCCACGCCGCGCACGGCGAGCATGTTCTTCGTGACCGTGTTGTCGACGAACCAGGACAGCGCTTCGTCGTCGAGACGGTCCGACGCGACCGTATAGGTGAGGATCGGCGCGCCGGACAGATTCATCTTCGAGATCATCGGGTCGCGCAGGTCGCCCGGCAGGTCGGAACGGATGCGGTTCACGGCGTCGCGTACGTCGTCGACCGCCTCCTGTGTCGGCTTCTCGAGCCGGAACTCGACCGTGATCGTCACGGTGCCGTCCTGCACCTTCGTGTAGACGTGCTTGATTCCCTGCAGAGTTGCGATCGAGTTCTCGATCTTGCGTGCGACTTCGGTTTCCATCTGCGCCGGGGCGGCGCCGGGCAGCGAGGCAACCACCGTCACGGTCGGCAGATCGATGTCCGGGAACTGCTGGATCTTCATCGCCTTGAAGCCGGCGATGCCGATCAGCGTGAGCATCACGAACAGAAGGATCGATGGGATCGGATTGCGGATCGACCACGAAGAAACGTTGATCGCCATGGCCGCCTCTACTTCTGGGCCGACTTGACCGGCGCTGCAGCGGTCTCGACAACGCGCACGGTGTCGCCGTCCGCCAGGAAGCCGCCGCCGGTTTCGACGACACGCACGGTCGGTGGCAGTCCGGCGATGACTTCGATGCGGTCACCGAGTCGCCGGCCAACGTCGACCTTTGACTGCACGACCTTGTTGTCGGCGCTGACCAGAAACACGTAGGCGAAGCCGTCGCGCAGGACCACGGCGCTTTGCGGGAGCGTCAACGCGCTGCCGCGGCCGAGTTCGAACTCGCCGCGGGCGAACGTTCCCGCGCGCACAGCGCTGTGGGTCGGCAGATCGACGTACACGATGCCGTTGCGCGTCGCCGGGTCGACCGACGGCGCGACCGCTCGCACGGTGCCCTCGACCTTCTCGCCGCCGGCCGTGGTCAGCGTGGCACGCATGCCGGGCGCGAGTTTCGTGAGCTCGGTGCCGGTGACTTCGGCGCGCCACTCGAGGCGGCCGCCGCGGATCAGGCGGAACAGTTCCTGGTTCGGCTGCGTCAGCGAGCCGACGGTGGCGGTGCGTGCGGAAATCACGCCGTCGTCGGGCGCGACGATGCGCGCCTGCGCCAGCCTTACTTCCTCAGCCTGCATGCGCGCGCGCGCGGCTGCCAGGCGCGCCGCTGTGGTCTGTTCTGCGGTCAGGACCTGGATCGTCGCCTGCGAACTGATGAAGCCCTGCGACTGCAGCTGCTTCGAACGTTCCGCGTTGGCCTTCGCCTCGGCGAGTGCGGCCTCGGCCTCGGTGACGGACGCCCGTGCCTGCGCGAGATCGGCCAGCACGGCGTCGGTCGCGATCTTGGCCAGCGGCTGACCGCGCTTGACGGTGTCGCCCACGTTGACCAGCACCTCGGTCAGGCGCAGCCCGGACAGCTCGGCGCCGATGATGGCTTCCTGCCACGGCACGATGTTGCCGTTGGCGGCCAGCGTCTGTGGCCACTCGATGCGTTCCGGCGTGGCCAGCGCCACGGTGAGTGCAGGGCGTGCCGCGGCGGCCTTGGCTTCGGCCTTCACGGCATCGCTCTCGACGTCCTTGCCACAGCCCGAGACGAGCAGCGAGGCGGCAAGCGCCGCGCCGGTCGCGGCAGAACTCATCGCACGGCGCACGGTGCGCAGGATCGTCGGATTCATCGGGAGGATCGCTCCGTGGCGGGTGGTAACTGGCGCCGTCCGATTTCGTGGTCGAGCAGCGCACGGCTGTAGCCGACGAGACGATCAAGGATCGTCTTCATCGCCTGTGGCCGGTTGAGCACGTCGGGCGCGAGCATCTTCATGAAGTCGCGGGACATGCAGTAGTCATGGGCCATCGCGACCAGCGCGAAGGCCAGCTGGTGGATGTCGGCATCGGCCCGCTTCAGCCCGCAATGGCGCGCGATCACGCTCGCCAGTGCGTTGTGGGCCGGCACGACGATCTGCTCGATGACTTCCTGGAACACCTTCGACGGATCGATCCTCTCGCGCAGGTGCACGCGCATCACCTGGGCGTCGAGTCCGTCGCTGCAATCAGCGGACTGCGAGAGGTCGCCGAGAAACGGACCGAGAAACATCCGCATCGACTCTTCAAAACTCAGTGCCGGGTCGTCGAAGCGGCCGAAGGCTTTGGCCATTTCGGTGATCGGCCGCATCAACACTGCGCGATACAGGCCTTCCTTGTCACCGAAGTAATAGTGGATCGCGGCGACGTTGGCGCCGGCGGCCTCGCAGATCTCGCGCGTCGTGGCGGCCGCATAGCCCTTGGCCGCGAAGATCCGGGTTGCGGCGGCGACCAGTTGCTCGCGGGCGAGCACGCCGCGATCGAAGGCGCGCTCGGCCGTCGCATCTGGCAAACGGGGCGGGCCGGACTCTCCGTGCGCTGGGAGGTCGAGGGGAAGCTTGGCGGCAGTATTCATCGTGCGGCGCAATATAGCAGATCAATCAAGCGTTTGATTTAAAAATATACTAAACGGTATCTATGCGGACCATATGGTTTTGCTGAATTGTCGCCTGGTACGCGGCGCGTCCGGCGAAACCCGGCGAGTTGCGTAGAGGGAATCGCGAAGCCCAGGCGTGTGAGGAGCACGACGCCGGCTCGGCTGGGGAAGTCGACAAAGTGGAATTCCCTGTACCTGGCCGAGAGACGCGAGCACACGGTCCCCGTCCAGTCGCCCTCGACCAATTAGACGTGACGGGCACGGCGGGATGCCGCCGCGCCCGCCCGACCAGGGCCGTGGTGCCGGGAACTCCCCTCGGCTATCGGACCGGCCAGATGTTGCCCGCGCTCAACTTGCTGCCCTGCTCATCGGGCTCGAGGAAATTGACCTGGACCTTGTCGCCGTTTTTTAGCTTCGACACGTCGTAGACGCCGTCAGGCACGAAGACATCGCGCGTCGAGCCATCCGCCGCGCGCAGACGCACGGTCTGTGCGTAACTGTCCACCGAAACCACGACGTATTCCGCCGGGGGTTGACCCTGGTTCACTCCACCCTGGTTACGAACGCCGGGGCGGTCGCCGATGCCGCCAACGCGCTGCGCTACTGCAGAGTCGCCAAGAAGGAGCGCGAGCACAGTCAGGGAGGAGAGAAGAAATCGTGAGTTCATCGTGCACTCCAAGGTGATGCGGTCACCGCGCGTCGTGCGGATCCGTTAAAAGGGCAATCTAGCGGAACTCGCGGCTCGCGACAGTGCCGACCGTCGCATCACCGCGCAACGATCTTGCCGGGATTCAGGATATTCAGCGGATCGAACGCGCGCTTCAGCCGCACCATCAGGTCGAGCGCGTCGTCGCCGTGCTCAACGCGCAGGAAATTCATCTTGTGCAGGCCGACGCCGTGCTCGCCGGTGCAGGTTCCGTCCATGGCGAGCGCGCGCTCGACGATGCGCGTGTTCAGCCGCTCGGCTTCCTCGACCTCGCGCGGATCATCGGCATTGGCAAGAATCGCGCAATGGAAGTTGCCGTCGCCGACATGGCCGAGGATCGGCGCCGGCAGGAAGCTCGCCTCGAGGTCGGCAATCGTTTCGTTGATGCAGTCGGCCAGGCGCGAGATCGGCACGCACACGTCGGTGGTGAAGCTGCGGCAACCCGGCTTCAGTTGCAGGCACGCGAAGTAGGCGTTGTGGCGCGCTTCCCACAGCCGTGTCCGGTCTTCCGGCTGGGTTGCCCACCGGAAGCCCTGGCCGCCGTGTTCGGCGGCGATCTCCTGCACCGTTTTCGCCTGTTCCTCGACGCTCGCCGCTGAGCCGTGGAACTCGAACAGCAGCAGCGGAAGCTCTGGCAGGCCAAGCCGGTCGCGCTGGTTGACCGCCTTCACCGTCAGCGCGTCCAGAAGCTCGCAGCGTGCAATGGGGACGCCGAGCTGGATCGTCGCGATCGTTGTCTGTACGGCGGCATCGACACTCGGGAACGAGCAGGTGGCCGCCGAGATCGCCTCGGGCTGCGGATAGAGCTTCAGCGTGACCTCGGTGATGATGCCGAGCGTGCCCTCGCTGCCGACGAAGATGCGCGTCAGGTCGTAGCCCGCCGAGCTCTTCTTCGCGCGGCGCGCGGTGCGGATCACCTTGCCCTCGGCGGTGACGACGGTCATCGCAACCACGTTCTCGCGCATCGTGCCGTAGCGCACTGCGTTGGTGCCGGAAGCGCGCGTCGCCGCCATGCCGCCGATCGTCGCGTCGGCGCCGGGGTCGATCGGGAAGAACAGGCCCGTGTCCTTGACCGCGGCATTCAACTGCTTGCGCGTGATGCCCGCCTGGGCGGTGACGGTCAGGTCCTCGGCATTGACCGCGAGCACGGCATTCATGTGACTCAGGTCGATCGAGATGCCGCCGTGCACGGCCAACAGGTGCCCCTCGATCGACGAGCCGACGCCATAGGGGATCACCGGCACGCGATGCGCCGCGGCCAGCACGACGACGGCGGCCACGTCGTCGGTCGATTCGGCGAACACCACCGCGTCCGGCGGCATCGGCGCGTACGGAGACTCATCGCGGCCATGGTGGTCGCGCACCCCGGCCGCGGTCGAGAAGCGTGCACCGAAACGTTGCGCCAGGGCGTGGACGAGCGTGGAGGGAAGCGGGGCGTGGGATGCGGGCGCGTTCATAATCCGGGTCCGATCAGGTTCACGGCCTCACCATACACCGAGCGGGTAGACACAAATGGGCAAGCGACTGACGACGATAGCGACGCGCACCGGCGACGACGGCACGACCGGCCTCGGCGACGGCACGCGCACGCGCAAGGACGCGCTGCGCGTGGCGGCCATGGGCGATGTCGACGAACTCAACTCCACGCTGGGCGTGCTGCTGACCGAGCCGCTGCCGGACGAGGTGCGCCGCGATCTCGTCGACATCCAGCATGATCTGTTCGACCTCGGCGGCGAGCTTTGCATCCCCGGCTACACGATGGTGCAGGAGGTGCAGGTGGCGCGGCTCGATGCACGGTTGGCGCACTACAACGCCAGCCTGCCGCGGCTGGCGGAGTTCGTCCTGCCGGGTGGGTCACGCGCCGCGGCGCTGGCGCATGTCAGCCGCACGGTCTGTCGTCGCGCGGAGCGCGCCGTGGTCGCGCTAGGCGCGGTGGAAACCGTCAACGTCGGGCCGCGTCACTACCTGAACCGGCTGTCCGACCTGCTGTTCGTGCTCGCGCGCACGCTGAACCGGCACGCCGGCGGCAGCGACGTACTCTGGCAGCAGCGCAAGAACGCCGCTCCGGAGGCCTAGCGCCGGCCGCGCCCGCGGCAGCCCGGTTCGTCCGGCAGACACGCGTTTCGTCGCGCCGCCGCGCGGTCCGTCGCACCTTGGCGGCGGTCTCGGGCACGTTTCCTTAAGCTCGCGCCCCTCGCTGCGAGTTGCAGCCGATTTCCGGGAAGGTACCGATGAAGTTCAAGCACCGACACGCGACGGCGGCGATCCTGCTGTTCGCGTCACTGGCTCCGATGATGACCTCCGCCGCCGCCCCGACCGGGCGGCCGCTGATTCCGGTCCTGGACGCCGCCACCATTGCCGCGCGCTGCGAGGGGGAACTGGCCGCTGTGCGCCGGCAACAGAAGGCGATGGAGGTGCGCAAGGAAGCCGGGAATATCTTCAGTGAACTGAACACGGTTTCGATCCGCTTCGCTGACTTCGCCTACCCGGTCTACCTGCTGCAGAGTGTCGCGCCCGACAAGGCCACGCGTGACGCCGCGCAGGCGTGCCTCGAGAAGCTGTTGCCGTTCGAGAGCGAGCTCTACCAGAGTGCTGCCCTGTTCCAGCGGGTGAAGGGTGTCAAGCCGAAGGACCTGATCGATACCATCTACCAGCAGGACCTGTTCGAGAAGTTCGAGGACGGCGGTGCGTCGCTGCCGCCGGACAAACGCAAGCGCGCCAAGGAGATCATCGACGAACTCGATCGTCTCGGACTGTCGTTCCAGAAGAACATCAACGAGGACGCCACCACCGTCATCATCACGCCCGCCGAGGCGGCCGGTATGCCCGAGGCCTGGATCGCCGCGCGCAAGCGCGATGACCAGGGCAACCTGGTGCTCGGGATGGATTACCCGACGATCGTGCCCTTCCTCGAACTCGCGACGAATGCGGATGCGCGCCGGCGCGTCTGGATGGCGAAGAACCGCGAAGGCGGCGAGCAGAACCTCAAGATCCTCGAGCAGGCGCTCAAGCTGCGCTACGAGCTGGCGCAACTGCACGGGCAGCCGGACTTCGCCACCTATGCGCTGAAGCGTCGCATGGCACAGACGCCGGCGGCGGTCTACGCGTTCCTCGACCAGGTCAGGGTCGCTGCGGTTCCGCTGCAGGCGAAGGAATTCGCTGAGCTGCGCGCGGAAAAGGCGAGGCTGGAGGGCACGGCCATCGCCGACACGAAGATCAACCGCTGGGATGTCAATTACCTGAAGGAACGCGTGCGCAAGGCGCGCTACAGCATCGACCAGGAAGCGCTGCGCGCTTACTTCCCGACCGAAGCCAGCGTGCAGTACGCGATGCGGCTCGCCAGCACGCTCTACGGCGTCGAGTTCGTTGCGCGCGACGTACCGCGCTGGCACGCCGACGTGCGCTACTACGATGTCTATGAGCGCCTGCCCGATGGCAAGCGCGGCGCCTTCGTCGGCGGCATCTACCTCGATCTCTTCCCGCGCGACGGCAAGTACAACCATGCGGCGGCGTTTCCGGTGCGCGGCGCTTCGACGCTGGCCAATC
>Ga0105090_10000225_pt1 | contig 25783 bp, 19 predicted proteins | sample PPLLak3March2015_FD_79110 | JGI IMG/M metagenome (GOLD analysis project Ga0105090, IMG submission 79110) | Freshwater sediment microbial communities from Prairie Pothole Lake near Jamestown, North Dakota, USA - PPLs Lake P7 Core (1) Depth... | ecosystem: Environmental > Aquatic > Freshwater >...
CCGCTGCCATCGACCCACTTATAGAGCTGCGCATGGGCGAGGGGCGCCGTGGCATACAGCGCGCAGGTAACGACGAACAAAATGGCCAGTCGCATGACCCCAAAAATATGCCCGGCGCGGACCGGCGCGTCAATTCATGCCGACGATCGAGCGGCCGTTGAACGAACGCTCTTGCGGCGCGAGCCAACTTCCGCAATTGAGTCGAAACCCAAAACTATCGGTCTGTCCGGTGCTGTCTGAACTGGGCCGGTTGGCTCGCTTGGATGTCGACATGCACCCCTCCCCGCTCCTTGACATTAGTGCCCTAACGCCAAGTTTCTTGCGCCGTACCCCTGCTCCACCGCCAGCGCGAGCACAGGGCGGCGCCTCACGACCCAGGCGGTATCCCCGGTCGCCGCCGAGTCGGTGCGGCCTCAGCGGCCGGCCGGCTCCGGCGTCATCCGACGCACCGCCGCGATCCGTCGCCCGACCCTTGGATGAGTTCGGACGAGCCAGAAGCGATCACGGTACGGTGAGACGAACATCATGAACGCCGCCTGGCGCGCCGGCCGGTTCGGCTTGTCCACGCGACATCGACCGGCTTTCTCGAGGGCGCTGACGAGTGGCGCGGCCTGCCGCAGGAACTGCAGCGCAGCCGCATCGGCCAGGTATTCGCGTTGCCGGGCGACCGCCGCCTGCAGCAGGCGCGATGTGAGCCGTCCCACGGCGCCGACCACGAAGAAGATCGCGAAAGCCATCGCCAGATAGAACGTCAGCATCAGCACGATCCCGTTGGAGCCGAAACGGCGCAGCGGGTAGCCGATCACGGCCGTGCCGAAGTCGTAAATGCTCGCGAAGCCCCGGCTCAGCGAGAGCAGCGCGAGATTGATGCGCGCGTCACCGTTGCGAATGTGCGCGATCTCATGCGCGACCATCGCCTGCAACTCGGCGCGCGACAGTGCGTCGAGCGCGCCAGCCGACACGCCGACCGCGGACTCATCGCCGGCCGTCACGAGCGCGAAGGAGTTGATCGCGGCGTCGTCGGTCAGGTAGACGTCTGGCACTGGTACCGACGCCGCCAGGGCCATCTCGTTGACCACGTTCAGCAACTGGCGCTCGGCGAGCGCTAGGCTGGAACCGGCGCCATCGAGCCTGCGCGCGGCGAAGATGCCGCGCATCGCGCGGCCTCGATGCCGATAGATCGCCCAGTGCACGAGAGCGACGAGCGCGATGAGGCCGACCATGGCCACGGCGCCTGCCAGGAACGCGTGGTGCGCATCGATCCAGGCGACCGCGGCCGGATCGCTCGATTCGGCATGGACATAGACCATAAGTGTCAGCAGGCCGCCGACCATTGCGCTGCCCAGTGCCCCCAGGGCGGTGAGCAGCAGCAGGACGCGCGTCAGGCGACGGAGCGCCTGCTGTCGGTCGAAGAAACTCTGCGCTGCCATCGGACTAGCTGCACTCTTGAGCAAACTTCGTTTCTTCAGAAAACCAAGCAACAGTAGGTGATCAGGCGGGCATCGACAACTGCACGATTGGATGCGAATCGCGTCCGCGCTTGGTACAACTAGCCTGCTCTATGAAGTGACCGATCGTGGCCGGAACCTCCAACGAGCCCGTTTCGCTCTCTTGCCGCCGCCTCGACCCCGACGTGGTCGCAGCTGAAGACAGGCGCCGACAACCAGCGCCGGTTCACCTGACGCCAGTGTTGAACAAACTTCGCGTGCTCGGTCATCGCCTCCACGTCGCGCCTCATTTGGCGGGAGCGATCGCACCTTGCCTCCAACGCTTCGTAGCCCTTCATTGGGCAAGCCGCACTCGTCTCGGGCGGTGACTCACGTCGGGCTCAGGGACAGCTACCCAATGCCAGCCGTTCACAGCTGCCGCGAATGAACTGCATGAACACCTCCCGGGACAAGGCTTTGTCCGCCACTTCAAATTCAGCCCGGAAATCCGCTACCGCAGTCGACGACTGGCTTACCAGGCGGCCTGCGATGAGTCCCGATCGATTGGCGATCTTGCCCAACATTGCTCCCCGCTGGGCCAATCGGGAGATCAGTCCTACCCTCGGTAGCCGAGCATGCGTGCCGGCAGCAGGAGAATCGCCCGCATCAGGGCAAACAAGGCCGTCACAGCCACGCTTATCGCCCGGAACGGCAGCGAGATGAGCCAGACGATCGGGAGCAGAACGAGTGCGATCAGGGCGACCGGCCATGCCAGGACGAAGAGAATGCACCATCCGACAAAGAGAATCAGTACGTTCATGCAGAGCTCCGGCGCGCGCAGTTGAGAGTCAGTAATGATCGTGGGAACTATGACGAGTCCAGGGCACAGTGTTGCACTGACCTGAAGAAGTGGCACGCCCGGCGCGACGAATCGGCGACTCCGGCGGCCAGACTGCACGACCGAGGTCCGATCGGAGTGATATGAGCGGAGTTTGCCATCCTGGCAGGGAGGCCTCTGCCTCGCTGCCCGCGTGGCGCTCAGCTTTGCTTGCGCTCTGGTGCTCGGTGGTTGACTTGGCCGTTCGTGCATGAAGAAGGCCGCGTATCCCGTCAACGCTGGCCACATGCGATACACACCAACGGCTGCCCGGAAGGCCAACGGCGGCGTCCCACGCGAGTAGGGCCCACTTTTGTACCAGGCGCTGCCTCGCAGAAACGCGAGCAGAGCAACGATCGCCGTCGCCAACCCGGTGAGATCAAGTACAGACCTGATTGCCTGGTTCGTAGCCTTAGATGAAGGCGCAAATCCCAGGTGCCGCCGGAGCCGGGCCCAACCACATGAATCTGCGGTCCATCATGCGATTCTTCCGCTGGACCCCATCGGACAGACAGCACGATCGTGGGCGATGGCGACGGAGCGAGTTCTGCCGAAGTACGCTAAATGGCGGCGGGACGCTCCGGCTGCGAGCGCACGATCCAGAACGGGCGCGGCCGATGCTCGCAGTAGCTGCGCATCTTGATGTCGGCAAAGCGCGCGACGCGCGGCCGGACCGCGAGGTTTGTCGTCACGAGCTGAGGCGAGTTGTCTTCGCTCTCGACGATATAACCGTGCCCGTAGGGCTTGAGCACGACATTGCCGCTGATGCGCACATGGCGTGATCCGACCGTGACGATGCCGCGCTGGTAGGAGTCGCGCACGAGGCAACCGCTGACGGAACTCTCCGGCGCGTCACCATTGTTGTGCCAGTGCAGCGGATAGCGTCCGGGCCGGTTGAACTGGCCCATGCGGCGAAACTCGACACCGCTGAAGCGGCCGATGGAGCGCCGCCCACCTTGACCCGGCTCGAGCGCGCTCGCAATCAGACAGTAGCCGCCTTGGCTCGAGCGTTCGGACTCCTCGCAGCCCTGCACGACAATGTTGCGTTCGAGCAGGACCGCCTTGGCGATCGAGCCCGGCAGGACGTGTTGCATCGGCGCGTGTTGCCCATGATGTCGGTGCGAAACGGCGCGATCGAGTGAAAGCGTCATGCAATCGCCCCCGACTTCCGCGATGCAGCGCTCTTCGACCAGCGCGTGATCCTGGCCCGACGCGACGGCGATCCGCTCGCCGGCACGCCAGTCGACGGGCTGCGCCAGTCGCAACAGATTGTGGCCCGGCGCAATGGAGGCGCCGAGCGGCACCCAGGAGGCGCGCTGCGCACCGTGCAGGTCGATCGTCCCGCCGTCGAGCGCTGCCAGAAACTTGCTGCCAAGCCGGGGATGCGGTGCGCCCGTCTCGCGCGCGCAGAGGGTAATGGTCAGTCGCTGCCTGAATGCCTGGTCGAGGGTGCCGGCGGCCAGCCGGCCGCCGCCGCGCACGAGTATCCAGCCAGCCCGCACTCGCGTGTCGCGCGGGGCCACGAGTAGCGTGCCTTCGATCTCCAGACTGCCGACGTCGATGTCCTGATCGAGCACGACGATCCGGCCGGCCTCGATGCGGACCGACCCGCCCTCGGCAGGCGGGGAGCCATTCCAAGCGGCCGGGTCCGACCACCGCAGCGCGCCCTCGGGCCACACCTCGATCGGTGCGGGGGGAGCGCCAGCGGCAGGAAACTCGAGAAAGCCCATTGGTGGAGACGGGTACGCCCTGCGTGTTCGGAGCCCGGTGGAAATTCGCCGAGCAGAACACGCAGGTTACGGCCGCCTCGTTTGGCGTCAATCGCGCTCCTCGCATCCGGATGGATGACGACCCGGCTCAGGCCGCCGACCGACGCCGATTTGCCGCTCGAACGCACCCCTCGCCTTATCGGCGTGGAGGTGGAAGGTCGGTGCAGACGCCTTCGGCCGCTTCCGCCGCCATGCCGACCGATTCTCCGAGCGTCGGGTGCGGATGGATCGTGCGTCCGATGTCGACGGCGTCCGCTCCCATTTCGATAGCGAGGGCAACCTCGCTGATCAAGTCGCCGGCATGCGTGCCGACGATGCCGCCGCCGACGATGCGATGCGTCTCAGCATCGAACAGCAGCTTCGTGAAGCCTTCGTCGCGACCGTTGGCAATGGCGCGGCCCGACGCCGACCACGGGAAGTGTCCTTTCGTGATCTTGCGGCCCAGCTTCTTCGCTTCGTCTTCGGTCAGTCCGACCCAGGCCACCTCGGGATCGGTGTACGCGACCGAAGGAATGACGCTCGCATCGAAGTGCGCCTTGTGGCCCGCCGCCGCTTCGGCTGCGACGTGGCCCTCGTGCACGGCCTTGTGCGCCAGCATCGGTTGCCCGACGATGTCGCCGATCGCGTAAATGTGCGGCACGTTGGTCCGCATCTGGCCATCCACCGGAATGAAACCGCGCTCGTTGACCACCACGCCGGCCTTGTCCGCACCGATCTTGCGGCCGTTCGGCGTACGTCCGACCGATTGCAGGATCAGGTCATAGCGCTGCGGTTCGGCCGGCGCCGCCTCGCCCTCGAAGCGGACCCAGAGTCCGTCAGGCTTGGCGTCGACCGCCACGGTCTTCGTCTTCAGCATGACCTTGTCGAAGCGCGCCTGGTTGCGTTTCTGCCAGACCTTCACGAGGTCGCGGTCGGCGCCGAGCATCAGGCCGTCCAGCATCTCTACGACGTCGACCCGCGCGCCCAGCGTCGAGTACACGGTCGCCATTTCGAGTCCGATGATGCCGCCGCCCACAACAAGCATCTTCTTCGGCACGTCGCGCAGTTCGAGCGCACCGGTGGAGTCGACCACGCGCGCATCGTCGGGCATGAACGGCAGCCGCACCGCGGCCGAACCGGCTGCGATGATTGCGTTGGCAAAGCGGACCACCTGCTTCTGGCCGGTCTTGTCCTGCGCATCGCCGGTCGTAAGTTCCACTTCGAGATGGTTCGGGCCGGCAAAGCTGCCATAGCCGCGCACCACCGTCACCTTGCGCATCTTCGCCATCGCGGCCAGGCCGCCGGTGAGCTTGCCGACGACCTTGGACTTGTGCGCACGCAGCTTGTCCACGTTCAGTTTCGGCGCGCCGAACTCGACGCCGAGATCGGCGAAGTGCGCGGCTTCGTCCATGACGGCCGCCACGTGCAGCAGCGCCTTGGACGGGATGCAGCCGACATTCAGGCACACGCCACCGAGCGAGGCATAGCGTTCGACCAGCACGACCTTCTGGCCGAGGTCGGCCGCGCGAAACGCGGCCGAGTAGCCGCCGGGGCCGGCGCCGAGCACGAGCACATCGCACTCGAGGTCGGCGCCCCCTGCATAGGCCGCCGCGGCCGGAGCCGAGGCTGCCGCCGCCTTCGCGGCCGGCACGGGGGCCGCGCTGGGAACTGGCGCCGCGACCGCCGCAGTGGCGCCTGCGCTCGCTTCCAGTCGCAGAACCGGCGAGCCCCGCGAGACCTTGTCGCCGAGCTTGACGCGCATCTCCTTCACGACACCGGCGGCAGACGACGGGATCTCCATCGAGGCCTTGTCGCTTTCCACCGTGATCAGCGACTGCTCCTTCGTCACGGCATCGCCCGGCTTGACCAGGACTTCGATGACCTCGACATCCTTGAAGTCGCCGATATCGGGGACCACCACCTCGATGACCTGGCTCATAGCAGCACCCGACGGAAGTCGGCCAGGATCTGGGCCAGATAGACATTGAAGCGCGCGGCACCGGCCCCGTCGACCACCCGGTGGTCCCACGACAGCGACAGCGGCAGGATGAGGCGCGGCGCGAACTGCTTGCCGTCCCAGACCGGCTTGATCGTCGACCGGCAGACGCCGAGGATCGCAACCTCCGGCGCGTTGATGATCGGCGTGAACGATGTCCCGCCGATGCCGCCGAGCGACGAGATCGAGAACGTGCCGCCCTGCATGTCGGACGGCCCGAGCTTGCCGTCGCGCGCCTTGGCCGCGAGTGCCGACGTCTCCTGCGCGATCTCGAAGATGCCTTTCTTGTCGGCCTCCTTGATGACCGGCACGACGAGGCCCTGCGGCGTGTCCGCCGCGAAGCCGATGTGCCAGTAATTCTTGCGGATGATCGCGCCGCCTTCGGGATCAATCGAGCTATTGAAGTCCGGGAATTTCTTCAGCGCCCCCACGCAGGCCTTGATCAGGAACGCAAGCATTGTCAGTTTGGGCGTGTCCTTGCTCTTCGCGTTCTCATTGTTGAGCTGGACGCGGAACGCCTCGAGGTCGGTGATGTCGGCGTCCTCGTGGTTGGTGACATGGGGAATCGTCACCCAGTTGCGCGACAGCGCGGGCCCGGAAATGCGCCGGATGCGTGACATCTCGACGCGCTCGATCGGGCCGAACTTCGCGAAGTCCACCACGGGCCACGCCGGCAGGTTGAGTCCGATGCCGGATCCGGTCGGCGCAGCGGCCGCAACGGCGGGACGCGCGCCGCCCGTCATGAAACCCTTGACATGCTCGCGTACGTCCTCGGTGGTGATTCGCCCCTTGGGGCCGCTGCCGCGCACATGCGTGAGATCGACGCCGAGTTCGCGCGCGAACTTGCGTACCGAGGGCGAGGCATGCGGTTTCGCTCCGGGCGAGGGACCGAGGTCGATCGGCTGGGGCCGCGCTCCCATCTCGATCGCGAAGGCCGTCGACTTCGGCTGCTCCACAGCGGCCGCTGAGGCCGTTGCCGCTGGTGCGGCCAAAGCCGCCGCCACGGCGCCTCCTCCGGAGGCGCCACTCAGCACCACCACCGGACTGCCTTGCGAGACCTTGTCGCCGATCTTGACCCGCAGCGCCTGCACCACGCCGGCAGCCGAGGACGGAATCTCCATCGAGGCCTTGTCGCTCTCGACCGTGATCAGCGACTGCTCTTTGCTGACGGTGTCGCCGACCTTGACGAGCAACTCGATGACCTCGACATCCTTGAAGTCACCGATGTCGGGTACGACGACTTCGATTGGTCCGGCGGTGGTCGCCGCGGCCACGGCCGGCGATGGCGCCGGAGCAGCGGCCGCCGCCTTCGCCGGAGAGGCTGCCTTGGGCGCGGCGGGCGCAGGAGCGGGCGCCGGTGCCGTGGCTCCAGCGGAGTCGAGCACCAGCACGATGCTGCCCCGCGAGACCTTGTCGCCGATCTTGATGCGCAACTCCTTCACGACGCCAGCGGCGGACGACGGAATCTCCATCGAGGCCTTGTCGCTTTCCACCGTGATCAGCGACTGCTCCTTCGTCACGGCATCGCCTGGCTTGACCAGGACTTCGATGACTTCGACGTCCTTGAAGTCGCCGATGTCCGGTACCTGAACTTCCACGAGCTGACCCATGTCGTCGGCCCTTTCTTTGCGGTTGTCCCGCGCCTCAGCGGGCGCGGGATCGTGGCAGAGGGTGCGCGAGGCGCACGTTGCTGCAGCGTCTGGGGCAGCCCCGGCTAGGCCGTCGAAGGATTGCGCTTGTTGGGATCGATCCCGTACTTCTTGATCGCTTCGGCCACCTTGGCAATCGGAACGACGCCTTCATCGGCCAGCGAACGGAGCGCCGCCAACACGACGAAGTGACGGTCGACCTCGAAGAACTCGCGCAGCTTCGTGCGCGTGTCCGAGCGGCCGAATCCGTCCGTGCCCAGCACGCGGTAGTCGCGGCCGCGCGGGATGTAGGGGCGTATCTGGTCAGCGAACAGCCGCATGTAGTCCGTCGTGGCGACGACCGGCCCGACGGTCTTCTCGAGTTGCTGCGTGACGTACGCCTTGCGCGCCTTCTCGGTCGGGTGCAGCAGGTTCCAGCGTTCGGCCTCGATGCCGTCGCGCCGGAGCTCGGTGAAGCTGGTGACGCTCCAGACGTCGCCGGACACGCCCCAGTCCTTCTCCAGGATCTCGGCGGCCGCTATCGCTTCGCGCAGGATCGTGCCGCTGCCGAGCAATTGCACGCGCGCAATCGATTTGCCCATGCCACTGCCTGCCGGTCCCTCGCGCAGCAGGTACATGCCCTTGAGGATCCCCTCCTCCTGGCCTTTCTTCAGGCCCGGATGCGGGTAGTTCTCGTTCATCAACGTGATGTAGTACCAGACGTTTTCCTGGTCCTGCACCATGCGCTTCAGTCCGTGCTGCAGTATCACGGCCAGCTCGTGCGCATAGGTCGGGTCGTAGCTGACGCAGTTGGGAATCGTCGCGCTCATCAGGTGCGAGTGGCCGTCCTGGTGCTGGAGCCCCTCGCCGTTCAGCGTGGTCCGACCCGAAGTCGCACCGAGCAGGAAACCCCGCGCCTGCATGTCACCAGCGGCCCAGGCGAGGTCGCCGACACGCTGGAAGCCGAACATCGAATAGAAGATGTAAAACGGCACCATGACGCGGTTGTTCGTCGAATACGACGTCGCCGCTGCGATCCACGAACTCATGGCTCCGGCCTCGTTGATGCCTTCCTCGAGGATCTGGCCCTGCTTGTCCTCGCGGTAGTACATGACCTGGTCGCGGTCGACGGGCTCGTAGAGCTGGCCCTGCGAGGAATAGATGCCGAGCTGGCGGAACATGCCTTCCATGCCGAAGGTGCGGGCCTCGTCCGGGATGATGGGCACGACACGCGGGCCGACCGCCTTGTCACGCACCAGTTGCGTCAGGCAGCGCACGAACGCCTGCGTGGTCGAGATCTCGCGGCCCTCGGCCGTTGCCTCGAGCACCGGCGCAAAGGTGTCGAGTGCCGGGGCGGCGATCTTCTCGTCGGCGACGCGCCGGCGCTGCGGGACGAAACCGCCCAGCTCGCGGCGCCGCTCGAGCAGGTATTTCATCTCGGGCGAGTTGGCGTCGGGCTTGAAAAATGGCACCTCTTCGAGCTTGTCGTCCGGCACCGGTATCGCGAAGCGATCGCGGAACTCGCGGATCGCCGCGGTATCGAGTTTCTTCAGCTGGTGCGTCGGATTCTTGCCCTCGCCGACCTTGCCCATGCCGAAGCCCTTGACGGTCTTGGCGAGGATCACCGTCGGCTGGCCGGTCGTCTTTACGGCAGCTGCGAACGCGGCGTAGATTTTGTGCGGATCGTGGCCGCCGCGGTTCAGGCGCCAGATGTCGTCGTCGGTCATGCGCGACACCATCTCCAGCAGCTTGGGATCCTTGCCGAAGAAGTTCTTGCGCACGAACGCGCCGTCGTTGGCCTTGAAGTTCTGGTACTCGCCGTCGACCGTGTCTTCCATCACGCGCAGCAGCCGGCCCTCGGCATCGCGCGCGAGCAACGGGTCCCAGTAGGAGCCCCAGATCACCTTGATGACGTTCCAGCCGTCGCCGCGGAAGCCGCCTTCGAGCTCCTGGATGATCTTGCCGTTGCCGCGCACCGGTCCGTCGAGCCGCTGCAGGTTGCAGTTGACGACAAAGATCAGGTTGTCGAGCTTTTCGCGCGAGGCCAGCCCGATGGCTCCGAGCGATTCCGGCTCGTCCATCTCGCCGTCGCCGCAGAAGACCCAGACCTTGCGCCCGGAGGTGTCGGCGATGCCGCGCGCGTGCAGGTACTTCAGGAAACGCGCCTGGTAGATCGCCTGGATCGGTCCCAGTCCCATGGAGACGGTCGGAAACTGCCAGAACTCCGGCATCAGCTTCGGATGCGGATACGAGGTGACACCTTTGCCGTCGACGTCGCGACGGAAGTTGTTGAGCTGTTCTTCGGTGAGCCGTCCTTCGAGGAAGGCGCGTGCATAGACGCCCGGTGCGCAGTGGCCCTGGAAGTAGATCAGGTCGCCACCGAACTCCGCGTTCGGCGCCCGCCAGAAGTGGTTGAAGCCCACTTCCATCAGCGTGTTCACCGAGGCGTAGCTGGCGATGTGGCCGCCGAGATCGCCTTCGCCACGATTGGCCCGCACCACCATCGCCATCGCGTTCCAGCGCATGTACGAGCGGATGCGCTCCTCGAGCACCGGGTCCCCCGGCGAGTGCTCCTCGAGATGCGGCGGGATCGTGTTGATGTAGGCGGTGTTGGCTGAATACGGGATATGCGCGCCCGAGCGGCGCGCCTTGTCGATCAGAGCTTCGAGCAGGAAGTGCGCGCGTTGCGCGCCCTCGCGCTCGAGCACGGTTTCGAGCGCCTCGACCCACTCCTGGGTCTCGAGCGTATCGGGGTCATTCGCAGCTTGCGGAATCGCGGACATCGTTGTCTCCTGGTCGATGCGACCGTGGTGCGGAAGCGCCGCGCGACATGGGCGCGACATTCTGAATTCACAATACCAGCCCTTTTGCGACTTTTCAAATAGTGGATGTCAATTTCGTATAGTGAATTTTGACACCCGCCGGCGATACGGACGTGCGTCCGCCAAACCGCTCCCGATAATATGCGTCCGCGCCGCAGATGGAATCCCCCGAGCGCTCCCCTTGGACTCGTCCTCGCCTCCGTCTAACGCCGCACCCTCGCCTGACGCCGTCCAACTCGCGTTCGAGCGCCTGGCGCGCGATCGGTCGCGGCGGCCTGACTTCATTCGCTTCGTCCCGCTGCTCGCGATCGTCCTCCTCGCGGCGCTGAGCGCGGGCCTCGCCTACCTGCTCATCGCGGAGGACTCGGCGCTGCGGCGGGATGCACTCCACCGCGACACCGATACCCTCGCCCAGTCGATGAACCTGCGCCTGCAGGCCATCAGCGAGGCCACCAGCGCGCTGGCGCGGGACGCTGCGAGTCCGGATGCGACGAATGCCCGGCTGCTCGCGGCCGCGCGCGAAGCGATGGTCGTGAAGCCGGAGGTCGTGCACATTGCCTCCGTCGACGCGGCCGCGCGCGTGACGTGGTCTGCCGCATCGCCAGGCCCGCTGGGCGAAGCGGTGCGCAGCCCCAACACGCAGCTCACTTCGGAACGCCTCGTCGCGGCTCTTAATAACGCCCGCGACGCTCACTCGTCCTTCTTCTCGCCGCCCTACGAGGACACTTCGGGCTCGGCTGGCCCCGACAACGGCGGGCCTTTTACCGATCTCGTGGCACCGATCTACTCGGAAGACCGCTATCGCGGCGCCGTCGTCGCAAGGATTTCGCTGCCTGAGCTGCTGCGCCGGACCGTGACGCCCGATGTCGCGCAGCGCTACCGAGTCAGCCTGTTCAACGATGCCGGCGATGCACTCGCCTCGACCACGGCAAGCGAAACACCGATCGACGCCATGGTCTATGGAGTGCCGATCTACCTTCTGCCGGACGGTGTCTCGCTGCAGGCCTCCAAGTTCCGCGAACGCTCGCCCCTGCTGGGCAACGTCCTCGCCTGGATCGTGGCCGGACTGACGCTTGCCGTCATGGTCACGCTGATCGCCCTGATGCGCCGCGACGCCAAGCAGGCCAGCGTCGAACGGGCCCTGCGTGCCGAGACGGCCTTTCGTCGCGCGATGGAAGACTCGCTGGCCACCGGGCTGGCCGTGTTCGACCGCAGCGGCGTGTTGCGCCACGTGAACGCGGCGTTCTGCCAGATGACGGGGTGGAGCGAGACAGAACTGGTTGGCGTCGGCGCGCCGTTTCCGTTCTGGCCGGTCAACCAGTTCGACGTCCACCGGACCACGATGCAGGCGATGCTTTCCGGCAAGGCGCCCGCGAGCGGCTCGGAACTGAAGGTGCGGCGGCGGGACGACACGGAGTTCGACGGGCGGCTCTACGTTTCACCCCTGCTCTCGGACGACGGCGAACAACTCGGCTGGATGGCTGCGCTGGTCGACGTTACCGAGCCCAAGCGAATCAGTGAGCAACTCGCCACGGCCCACGAGCGTTTCACGAAGGTGCTCGAGTCGCTCGACGACGCGGTGTCGGTCGTGGCGGCAACCCTCGACGGCGGCAGCGGCGAACTGCTGTTCGCGAATCGCAGCTATCGCAACCTCTACGGCGCCGATGCCGGGGGACATCGCAAACTGCAGGCCAGCCTGGCCGCGCACGGCGGCATCATGGCCGGCGAGGTCTACGACGGCGAACAGAAGCGCTGGTTCGACGTGCGCATGCGCGATGTGCGCTGGGTCGACGGCCGCGACGTACGCCTGCAGATCGCCACCGACGTCACCGAGCGCAAGGCCACCGAGGAAATCGTGCGGCAACAGCAGGAGAAGGTCCAGCTCACGTCGCGCCTCATGACCATGGGCGAGATGGCCTCCTCGCTGGCGCACGAGCTCAACCAGCCCCTGACGGCGATCAGCAATTACAGCCTCGGCACGGTCTCCCGTCTGCGCGACGGCAATGTCACGACGGCCGAACTCCTTCCCGCGCTCGAGAAGACGGCGGGCCAGGCACAGCGCGCCGGCAACATCATCCGGCGCATACGCGAGTTCGTGAAGCGGGCCGAGCCGCGGCGCCGCCCGACCGCGGTGACGCGGATCGTCGAAGACGCAATCGGCTTCGCCGAGATCGAGGCCGCGAAGAAGGCGATCGCGATCGAAACCCACGTGGCCGCCGGGCTGCCGCCGCTCGATGTCGATCCCATCCTGGTGGAGCAACTGCTGCTCAACCTGCTGAAGAACGCGATCGATGCGATGGACCAGGCCGCCGTGCGCCGCATCGACCTTGTCGTGCGACGCGTTGACGACATGGCCGAATTTTCCGTCATCGACCACGGCTCGGGCATTCCGCCTGAGCTGCGCGCCCACCTGTTCCAGCCTTTCTTCAGCACGAAGTCCGAAGGCATGGGCATGGGGCTCAACATCTGCCGCTCGATCGTCGAGTTCCACCAGGGCCGGCTGCTGCTTGAGGAAAACCCCAAGGGGGGAACGATCTTCCGCTTCACGCTTCCGCTTGCGGTGGGGGCGGGCGTCGACGAGAATGCCCGCCTCGCCGAAGGGAAGCAAAAGTGACGGATGCCGCGGAAAGCCTGGGGGTTGTCTACGTCGTCGACGACGACGATGCAGTGCGTGATTCGTTGCAGTGGCTGCTCGAAGCCAGCCGCTATCGCGTGCTCGGTTTTGACAGCGCCGAGAAGTTCCTCGCCGAGCACGACCCGGACGCGATCGCCGTGGCCATCGTCGACGTGCGCATGCCTGGCATGAGCGGCCTGGAGCTGCAGGACGAACTGATCGCGCGTGGCGTGCCCTATCCGATCATCTTCATCACGGGCCACGGCGACGTGCCGATGGCCGTGTCGACGATGAAAAAGGGCGCGGTGGATTTCATCGAGAAGCCGTTCGACCAGGACGCGCTGAAGACGCTGGTCGAGCGCATGCTGGGCGAGGCGCGGACACGCGCGTCCGAGACAGAGCGGCGCCGGATCAGCGAAGCGCTAGTCGCCAAGCTCACACCGCGCGAGCAGCAGGTGCTCGAGCGGATCGTCGCCGGGCGGCTGAACAAGCAGATTGCCGACGACCTCGGCATATCGATCAAGACGGTCGAGGCCCATCGCGCCAACATCATGGACAAGCTCAATGCCAACACGGTGGCTGACCTCATGCGCACCGTGCTTGCGGGAGGCGGACTGCGGCAGTAGTCCGGACGTGCGCCGGTAGAATTTCGGGTTTTCCCTGGAAGGCCCTGACATGAGCGCGCGCATCATCGATGGCAAGGCACTCGCTGCGCAGATCCGCGCCAGCCTCGGCGCACGCGTCGCCCGTGCCGCCGCCGCCGGGCAGGCGCCTGGCCTTGCCGTCGTGCTGGTCGGCGAGGATCCGGCCTCGGCCGTCTACGTACGCAACAAGATCCAGGCCTGCCATGACAGCGGCATACGTTCGTTCGCCGATCGCCTGCCAGCCGATACGACAGAGTCGACGCTGCTTGCGCGCATCGCCGAGCTGAACTCTGATCCGGCCGTCCACGGCATCCTCGTGCAGCTGCCGCTGCCCCGGCACCTAGATGCCCAGAAGGTCCTCGAGTCGATCTCCTTCGACAAGGATGTCGATGGCCTGCATGCGATGAACGCAGGCCTGACGCTGATGGGAGTCCCGCACTTCCGCTCCTGCACTCCCTACGGCGTGATGAAGATGCTCGAGCACACGGGCGTGGCCATCGAAGGCGCCCACGCGGTCGTGCTCGGCCGTTCGAACATGGTCGGCAAGCCGATGGCCATGCTGCTGCTGGCGGCCAACGCCACCGTCACGATCGCGCACAGCAAGACGCGCGACCTCGCCGCTGTCACGCGCAGCGCGGACATCCTCGTTGCAGCGGTCGGGCGACGCAACCTCGTGACTGCGGACATGGTCAAGCCCGGGGCGGTTGTCATCGACGTCGGAACGAACCGGACGCCCGAGGGCAAGCTGGCCGGCGATGTCGACTTCGACGCGGTGCGTGAAGTTGCGGGCTGGATCTCACCGGTGCCCGGAGGCGTCGGTCCGATGACGATCACGATGCTGCTGGTCAACACGGTCGAAGCCGCCGAGCGGCGCGCCGGCCTGCTCAACTGACGGAAATTTCCATGGCCAGCACGACGACGAGCTTGCGTGACACATCTTCACTGAATCCCCTGCTCGAACTGTCGGGGCTCGTGCACTTCGGCAGCGTTCGGCCGGAGCACATCACGCCGGCCATCGACGCGCTGCTTGCCGCCGCGCGCACCGCGGTGGCGGAGGTGACGCAGACGACGCGGCCGGCGTCCTGGCAGAGCGTGGTCGAGCCGCTCGAAGAAGCGACAGACCGGCTGGAGCGAGCCTGGAGCGCCGTCGCGCACATGAACGCGGTGGTTGACACGCCCGAACTGCGCGCGCAGTACAACGCGAACCTGCCCCGCATCACCGCGTTCTGGACCGAGCTGTCGCAGAACGAGGTGCTGTACTCCCGCTTCAAGGCACTCGCCGCGTCGCCCGAGGCCGCGAGCTGGCCGGCGGAGCGGCGCACGCTGGTCGAGCATGAGCTGCGTGACTTCCGGCTGGGTGGCGCCGAGCTGGAGCCCGCGCAGAAGCCGCGATTCAAGGCGGTCCGGGAACGGCAGGCCGAGGTCAGCACACGCTTTGCCGAGAACGTGCTCGACGCGACCAACGCATTCGCGCTGCAGCTCGCCGAACGTGACGCGCTCGCCGGAGTGCCGGACGAGGCCGTGCAGATGTACCACGAGGCCGCGGCGGCGGAGGGACGCGGCGGTTACAAGATCACGCTGCAGTTTCCGAGCTATTCGGCGATCGTGGACTATGCCGATGACCGCGCCTTGCGCGAGAAGCTGTATCGCGCGTACGTCACGCGCGCCTCGGAACTCGGCAATCCGGACTGGAACAACGGCCCGCTGATGGTCGAGCTGCTGCGGCTCAGACAGGAGCACGCGCGCCTGCTGGGATACGCAAATTTCGCCGAAGTTTCGCTGGTGCCGAAAATGGCCGCCACGCCGGCCGACGTGCTGCACTTCCTGCGCGATCTCGGCAAGCGCGCCAGGCCGTATGCCGAGCGCGACATGGCGGAGCTGCGCGAGTTTGCCGCCGAGCAGCTCGGTCTTGCGCAGATCCATCCGTGGGACTTCAACTACGCGAGCGAGAAGCTGCGTGAAGCGCGTTACGCGTACTCCGACCTCGAACTGAAGCGCTACTTCACGGAGCCGCGCGTTCTGGCGGGCCTGTTCAAGGTGATCGAAACCCTGTTCGGCGTGGCGATACACGAGGAGCCGGCTCCGACCTGGCACACGGACGTGCGCTTCTACCGGATCGAGACCCCACGCGGCGAACTTCTCGGCCAGTTCTACCTCGACCTGTACGCACGCGACCACAAGCAGGGAGGCGCGTGGCAGGGCGATGCACGCAGCCGCCGCGGTCGGCGCGCCGGTCTGGCGACCCCCGTGTCCTACCTCACCTGCAATTTTTCACGCCCGGTCGGAGGCAAGCCGGCCACCTTCAAGCACGACGAGGTGCTGACGCTCTTCCACGAGTTCGGCCACGGCCTGCACCACATGCTGACCCGCGTCAACGAGCCGGCGGTGGCGGGCATCCGCGGCGTCGAGTGGGACGCCGTCGAGCTACCGAGCCAGTTCATGGAGAACTTCGCCTGGGAGTGGGAGGTACTGCAGCTGCTGACGGAGCACACGGACACCGGCGAGCCGCTGCCCCGGCCGTTGTTCGAGAAGATGATCGCCGCACGCAACTTCCAGAGCGGCTTTTACACCGTCCGCCAGCTCGAGTTCGCCCTGTTCGACATGCTGCTGCACGCGCGGCCGGCACCCGCCAGCGACGACGAGATCCTGCAGTGCATGGCCGAGGTGCGGCGCGAGGTCGGCGTCCTTGTTCCGCCGGAATACAACCGGTTTCCGCAGTCTTTCTCGCACATCTTCGCGGGCGGTTACGCGGCAGGCTATTACAGCTACAAATGGGCCGAGGTGCTGTCGGCCGACGCGTACGCGGCGTTCGAAGAGGAAGGCGTGCTGAACCCGGCAACGGGCCAGCGGTTCAGAGACGAGGTCCTCGAAGTCGGTGGCAGCCGGCCGGCGATGGAGTCCTTCGTGGCCTTCCGCGGCCGCAAGCCGACGATCGACGCGTTGCTGAGGCATCACGGCATGGTCAACTAGGAGAACCATGAGGCGCTGGTGGGTGGTTGCGGTGGCCCTGCTCTCGATCGGCGGCACGGCCGACGCGCAATACCGCTGGCGCGATGCAAGCGGGCAGGTCAACTATGGCGACTTTCCGCCGGGTGATGCGCGCGACCTGAAGCCGGTCGGAGCGCGAGTCCCGAGCGAAGTCGCGGACGCCAACCTCTCGCTGCCCTTCGAACTGCGTCGCGCGAAGGCGCAGTATCCCGTTGTCCTGTACTCGAGCGACGCCTGCCCGCCCTGCGAGAACGGCCGTGTCTTCCTGCGCCAGCGCGGGGTGCCGTTTTCGGAGCGCTTCCTGGAAACCCCGGACGATGGCGCGGAGCTCAAGCGCCTGACCGGCTTCGAGCAGGTCCCGGTGATGACGGTCGGGCGCGAGGTCCTGGCTGGCTTCCGCTCGAGCGACTGGTCGCGCGCGCTCGATGCCGCCGGCTACCCGTCCGAGTCGATGCTTCCGCCCGGCTATGCGGGCGAACCCCCGCGCTCCCTGATCTCGCGCGCGAACGGTCCCGCGAATCGCATTGCGCCCAACGGCGAAGCGCGCTGATCCCGTCCCGTTAGCCCCCGCAGGCTCCACATGATCCTCTCCTCGCTGTACGCCACCGCCTTCGTCATCGCCCTGCAGGCGCAATTCGCCGCGACGGACGCCCCGACCGCGATGTCGCCCAAGGTCCTCTTTCGCTGGAGCGACTACCGCGGCCAGATCAACTACGGTGATCGCCCACCGCTCGATGCGCAGAACGTGCTGCGGATCGACCTGCTGACCATTGGCGAACACACGCAATCGCTGCTGCCCTACCAGGTGCGGCGGGCGGCGTCGAACTTCCCGGTGATGCTCTTCACCGCGAAGAACTGCCCGCCGTGCGGGACCGCGCGCGAGTACCTGAACAAGCGCGGCGTGCCGTTCGCGGAAAGAACCATCGAGTCCGGCGACGACGCCATGGAACTGAAGCGCCTCACGGGCGCCGAAGGCGTCCCTGTTGTCACGCTGGGCGCGCAGCCGCTGCTCGCCTTCAATCCGGATGACTGGAACAACGCGCTTGACGCCACCGGATACCCCGGCTCGTCGATGCTGCCGCGCAGCTTCCGGCAGGAACCCGCGCGGCCCCTGACGGCCAAGGCCACCCCGCCGCCCGCGGCACAATAGCGGGATGCCACGCACACTCACGCTCGCCACCTGGAACGTCAACTCGCTCAAGGTCAGACTGCCGCACCTGCTCGACTGGCTCGCGACGCACCGCGTCGACATCGTCTGCCTGCAGGAAACCAAGCTCGTCGATGAATTCTTTCCGGCCGCTGCGCTGGCCGAGGCCGGCTATGCCGCCGCCTTTGCCGGCCAGAAGACCTACAACGGCGTGGCGCTGCTGACGCGCCGGGAGACCACGCCGGAGGCCAGCGACGTCGTCGTGGCCCTGCCCGGGCTGGAGGATCCGCAGAAGCGCCTGATCGGCGCGACCGTCGGGGACATCCGCGTCGTGTGCGCCTACTTTCCGAACGGCCAGAGCGTCGGCAGCGAAAAGTACGACTACAAGCTGCGCTGGATCGCGGCCTTGAACGCATGGCTGCGAACCGAGCTGGCACAGCACCCGCGCCTCGCGCTCGCCGGCGACTTCAACATCGCACCCGAAGATCGCGACGTACACGACCCGAAGGCCTGGGCAGGCCAGGTCCTGTTTTCGGAGCCGGAGAAACAGGCGTTCCGCGACCTCATTGCGCTGGGGTTCGTCGACAGCTTCCGCCTGTTCGAGCAGCCCGAGCGTAGCTACACGTGGTGGGACTACCGCATGCAGGCCTTCCGCCGCAAGATGGGACTGCGCATCGACCACGTGCTGCTGTCGGCCGCCCTGGCACCGTACTGCACCGGCTGCACCATCGACGTCGAACCCCGTCGGCGCGAACAGCCGAGCGATCACGCGCCGGTGATCGCGACACTGAGCGTCTGACGGGATCTAGGGCAGCAACGCCACGCTGCCGATGACGCCTACGGTCCGCAGCATAACGAGGAGTTGCATCACGACCGGCAGGCCGATGAACCAGATCACGCCACCGAGCGAGCGACGCAGGGTGCGCGGCTGCACGGTGTAGGACTCCGGTTCCACGAACAGCCGGCGCGTGGGAAAGAACCGCGGCACGCGCCGGCAATACTCGGCGTACGCGTCGCCGAACTTGCCGCGCAGGAATTCCTCCTCGCCCGCAATGACCGCCGGGTAGACCAGCGCGAAAAACGCCACCAGGAAGAGCGTCAACGTCACCGTTTCCGTCGCCAGGCCGATGCCGATCAGGCCGACGAAAGAGAAGAAGTACAACGGGTTCCGGCTCACTGAATACGGCCCCTGCGTCACCAGCTCGGAACTCTTGTAGCCGCTCGAATACACGAGGCACCAGATGCGCCCGACCATGCCGACCGCGGCGAGCACGATCCCCGCCAGGAACATGACTCGGCCGACCCATGTTCCTTGCCAGACGCTGCCGGTGGCCAGGAGCGCCGCGACAAAGGCAAACCCGAAGACGCGCGAGACCTTGATCCGGTGCTGCGAAAACAACCTCGACAGGGGCGACATGCGTTCCAGAACCTGAGCGAAAGCGCGATTATCGCGCGCCGGGACTGATCGGCCGGCGCTGCGGGAATTTCACTTCCCGTGGTCTACCGTGGACGCGGCGGAGGTCGTTTCGAGTTCACGCCGCCGGCGGTACGGCTGGAGAACTTGGGTCTCGATCCAGCGCGCGAAAAGTGACGCCGTCCGGTCCGTCCTGCGGTCGAGCCAGGCCGCGAGCCCCTTCTCGGAGAAGCCTAGCAGGCCCGAGCCCGGCGCGGTGCGCAGGCCGTCGCGTCCCACGATCTGGCGGACGCGCTCCGCGTTGCGCGCCGGACGAGGCGTGTCGAACACTTCGAACACATCCGCCGCCGCGAACCAGACATCGTCGCCGTCGAACAGGATCCGGATCTGGCGGCCGTCGAATTCGTAGTACTGGCCGCTCCATTCCTGCCAGCCCGAGCGTGCCAGCCACCGGATGATCGTGCGTGCGAAGCGGTACAGCGCCCAGAGCGCCCACACGCCCCAGAAGGGCGCCGCGAGCACCGCGCCGAGTCCTGGCGCGCCGCCGCGAATGTCGCCGAGCAGGAGCGCACCGCCGACGGCAAGCCAGGCGAACCAGAGCACCCAGCCCCAGCGGACGACGCGCTCGTCGGGATCCTGGCTGAGGAAGGAGAGTTTGCGGTCCACCGCGCGAGGTTAGCGCAGCGGACCGCCGGCGGCGTAGAACCTTCGCGTGCCGGTGCCTCAGGCCTTGTCGGCCGGCTGGTGCGCCAGCACGGTGGCGCCGCTGCGTCCGCGCTTCAGACGTCGCTCGAATGCATCGATGTAGGTATAGATCACCGGCACCACGACCAGCGTCAGCAGGGTCGAGGTGATCACGCCGCCGATGATGGCGCGGCCCATCGGCGCCTGCTGCTCGGCGCCCTCGCCCAGCCCGATCGCCAAAGGCAGCATGCCGAAGATCATCGCGGCCGTCGTCATCAGGATCGGCCGCAGCCGCACCTGCCCTGCCGCGAGCAACGCCGCGTGGCGGTCGAGGCCTTCGCGCTGGCCACGGTTGGCGAAATCCACCAGCAGGATCGCGTTCTTCGTCACCAGGCCCATCAGGAACACGATGCCGATCATCGAGAAGATGTTGAGCGTGGTCTTCGTGATCAGCAGCGCGAGCATGACGCCGACGATCGACAGCGGCAGCGAGGCCATGATCGCGATCGGCAGGAAGAAGCTGCCGAATTGCGAGGCCAGCACCAGGTAGATGAAGATGACCGCCAGCAGCAGTGCGCCGATGATCGCCGCATTGATCTCCTGCTGTTCGCGGATCTGCCCGCCGACGTCGAAGCGCAGGCCGGGCGGCAGTTCGTAGGCCTTGACGAGGGCCTGGACCTCCTGTCCCGCGTCGCCGGCCGGCCGCCCCTGCACGTTGGCGAACAGCGCCACGCGCCGCTGCAGGTCCTGGCGGCGGATGTTCTCCGGGTTGAAAGTGCGTTCCAGCGTCGCGATCGAGCGCAGCGGAATCACCTCCGGCGAGCCGTCGGCCAGCGATCGGCCGGTCGCGATGTTGAGGTTGGCGATGTCGTCGACAATCGTGCGGTTCGCCTGCGGCAGCTGCGTGATCACTTCGTAGTTCTGGCCGTCGGGCGCCAGCCAGTAGCCGGAGTTCTCGCCGCCCACCATCGCGCGCAACGTCGTGCCGAGCTGTGCGTGGGTGATGCCGTATTCGGCCGCGAGTTCGGGCTTCAGCCGCACCGAAAGCGCCGGCGTGCCCTCCTTCACCGAGATTTCCACGTCCGTCACACCGCGTATCTGCTGCACCTTGCCCTTCAGGTCCGAGATGACGCGGTTCATCTCGGCATCGTTGTTGCCGAGCAGCGCGACGTAAATTGGCGTGTTCCAGCCCACCTTCAGGTCGACCCCGGGAATGCTCGCCACCCGCTTGCGTATGGCCTGTTCGAGCTGCTGCTGCGAGCGGCTGCGCTCGTTGCGGGGCACCAGCTTGAGGTTCAGGTTCGCCATGTTTCGCGTGCCGTCGGTGCCGATGCCGGTGTCGACCGCATCGATCTCCTTGAACTCGCGCAGCGCGTCCTCGACCCGCTTGACGCGCTCGTTGGCGTACTCGAGGCTGGAGCCGACCGGCATGGTCAGGCGCACCGACGTGTAGCTCTGGTCGGCCTCCGGCATCATCTCGGTGCCAACCATTCCGGCAATCGGGATGCTGATCAGGAAGCTCGCCGTGGCGATCGCCAGCGTGCTCTTCCGATGCGCGAGCGCCCAGCGCAGCAGCCGGTCGTAGACGCCATGAACCCGGTCCATGCCGCGCTCGAAGGCACGCAGGACCGGCCCGACGACGGGCAGCCCGCGTGCACCCTCCGGCGGGTCGCGCCAGACAGCCGAGAGCATCGGGTCGAGCGTGAAGCTGACGAACAGCGACAACAGCACAGCGGCCGCGACCGTGATGCCGAACGGATAGAAGAACTTGCCGACGATGCCGCCCATGAACGCGATCGGCACGAACACCGCGACGATCGACAGCGTCGTGGCGAGCACGGCCAGGCCGATCTCGTCGGTTCCCTCGCGCGCGGCGGTGTAATGGTCCTTGCCCATGTGGATGTGGCGCACGATGTTCTCGCGCACGACGATGGCATCGTCGATCAACAGACCGATGCACAGCGACAGCGCCATCAGCGTCATGTAGTTCAGCGTGAAGCCGAGCGCGTAGATGACGATGAAGGTCGCGATGACCGAGATCGGCAGCGTCAGCCCGGTGATGACCGTGCTGCGCCAGGACCCGAGGAACAGGAACACGATGACGACCGTCAGCAAGGCGCCCTCGACGATCGTCGTCTTGACGTTGTTGACCGACTGCTCGACGAAGTCGGCCATCGCCCACATGAACTTCAATTCCATCCCGGGCGGAAGCTGCTTGCGGATGTTCTCGGCCGCGTACTTGAGTTCGCGGCCAACCTCGACGATGTTGGCGTCCTGCGCCTTGAAGACAGAAATGCCAATGGCCGGCTGGCCGTTGACGCGCGACAGCGATTGCCGCTCCCGCTCCGCATCGACCACCGTCGCGACCTGCGACAGAAGGATCGGGACACCGTTCTTGCGCGCGACGATGATCCGTTCGAACTGCTCCGGCGAGGTCAACCGTCCGTCGACGCGGATGATCGATTCCGAAGTGTCGTTGTGGATGGTGCCGACCGGCACGGAGATATTGGCCGTGCGCAGCGATTGCACCACGGTATCGACGGACAGGCCGAAAGCGGTGAGTTTGGCCGGATCGACCCGCACCTGGATCTGACGCGTCGTGTTGCCACCGAGATCGACACGACCGACCCCCTTGACCCGCTCGAAACCCTTCTGCACGACCTGTTCGGCGAGCAGCGTCAGCTCACGCGGCGTCTTGTCGTTGCCCATCAGGGCGAACGATGCGACCGGCTGGTCGTTCTCGCCCCCGGCGCGCTGGACGACGGGATCCTTCGCGTCGCGCGGAAACGTGGCGCGGATCTGCGCGAGCTTGTCGCGCACTTCCTGCATCGCGCGGTCCATGTCCACTTCGTAGCGGAACTCGACCCACGTCAGCGAACGACCCTCGTCGGAACGCGACAGGATGCGCTTGACGCCGGCGACGGTGTTGACCGCGCTTTCAATGGGCTTGGCGAGGTCGTTCTCGACCTGTTCCGGCGAGGCGCCGGGATAGTTGACCCAGATCTGCACGCCGGGCGGGCTGACATCCGGCATCGGTTCCACGCCCAGCCGGGCATAGGAGAACAGCCCCAGCACCGTGAGGCCAACCATCACCATGGTCGCGAAGACCGGGTGGGTGATGGATACACGCGTCATCCACATCAGAGAGTCCCTCCTGCTGGCGACCCGGGGTTGAGCACCCGCGGTCCGGCCGCGCCTTCGGCGTCGTTCAGTTGGCGGCCAGTGGCCGGGTCGCAGCGTCGCGCTCGGCGACCTTGGGTTCGCCCTGCATGCCGACGACCTTGGCGGCGAGGCCGTCCTTCAGGTTGTCGAACTTGGTCGCCAGCACGACATCCGCCGCACTGAGGCCCGAAGTGATCTCGACCAGTTGAGCGCGCTCGTCGCGTCGACCGATGGCCACGTTGCGGCGGACGAGCTTGCCGTCGGCCAGCAACCAGACATAGTTCTGACCGGCCTCGGTGCGCAGGGCCGAAAGCGGCAGCGACGGCGCCTCGGACTCCGGCATCGTTGTCAGCACCACGCGCGCGAACATGCCCGCCTTCAGCAGCGACTCTTCGTTGGGCAGCGAAACGTAGATGTTGACCGTGCGGGTCCCGGCTTCGGTGCTCGGGTTGATGCGATCGACCCGCCCGGCGAAGTGGCGTCCGCCGATGCCTTCGATGTCGACCTGCGCCGGCATGCCCTTGCGGATCTGCGGCACATCGGAGACGGGCACCTGGGCCTGGACCTCGAGTTGCGACAGGTCGACGATCGCCAGCAGCGGCGCATCGAATCCGACTTTCTCGCCCGGCTGCACATGACGCTTGGCGACGAGGCCTGCAATCGGGGCACGCACGACCGCATCGTCCATCTGGATCTGGGTCTGCTCGAGCTGGGCGCGCGCAGCTGCTACCGACGCCAGCTGCGCCTGATAGGCCGAGTCAGCCGTGTCGAACGCGTTCTGCGAAATGAAGTTCTGCTTGACCAGCTGGGCGTTGGCCTGCCGCGTTCGCTCGGTCGTGGCAAGTTGCGCACGCGCCGACTCGAGCGTCGCCGTCCGCTCGGCAAGCTGCGCCCGCAGCTGCGCCGTATCGAATTCGGCGACCGGCTGTCCAGCAGCGACACGGTCGCCTTCGCGCACCAGGACACGCTTGACCTCTGCCGACAGCTTGGCCCGCACGGTGGCCTGCGACACGGCCAGCACGCTGCCCGGCACCGTCAGCTCGACGGCCAGGCGCTTGGGCTGCAGCCGCACGACATCCGACTGGGCAAACTCCAGCGGGGGCCGCTCGCCTTTCTTCGCAACGCTGTCAGGCGGTGGACTGGAGGACCGCGATGCAATGACCGCCCCGCCCCCGCCCGCCACGGCTACCACCAGGATACCGACCAGCCACCAGATCTTTGCCCGCTTTGTCATTCTTTCCCCCAGGGTACGGCCGGGTCGTCGGGTAGACGCCACTCGCCAGCGCAGGTTCGTGGCCTGCGGGCCGTTTCTTTGCGTGGGAGCGGATTATCCGCGCGCGGCGCGCATTGTCGCCCGACGTGCGACGAATTGCAGTCAGCCGCGACGAAACGCAGTTCAAATGGACGAAGGGCGGCCCGGGGCGGACGCCCCGGCGGCCGCCGGCTCAGTCTTCCAGCTGCAGTTCCTGGATCTTGCGCGTGATCGTGTTGCGGCCGACGCCCAGCCGGGTGGCGGCATCGATGCGTCGGCCGTGCGTGTGCTTCAGGGCGGTGCGAATGACCGCCGCCTCGAAGTCCCGCGCGAGGGTGTCCATGACGTCCGGCACGCCTTCGTGCAGGCGGCGCTCGACCTCGGCGACCAGAGAATCCGTCCAACTCGCGCCGGCGGTCGACCGCGGCATGGGCGCCGCGACCGACGCCATCGGCGCGTCGATGCGCGCCAGGGTCGAGGCTGCAGCCGGCGGCTGGCGCATCTCCACCGGCAGGTCTTCGACCTTGACCACCTGGGCCGGCGCCAGCACCGTGAGCCAGTGGCACAGGTTCTCGAGCTGCCGCACGTTGCCGGGAAACGGCTGCTGGCTGATGAAGCGCAACGCCTCGTCCGAGATGCGCTTCGGCTCCACGCCAAGCTCCTGGGCACTCTTCTGCAGGAAGTGGCGCGCCAGCAGCGGAATGTCCTCGCTGCGTTCACGCAACGCCGGCAGCCTCAACCGGATGACGTTCAGGCGGTGATACAGATCCTCGCGGAACAGGCCCTGGCGCACCCGCTCCTCGAGGTTCTGATGGGTCGCGGCAATGACGCGGACGTCGGCCTTGATCGGCTGGTGGCCACCGACGCGGTAATAGAAGCCGTCGGACAGCACGCGCAGCAGGCGCGTCTGCAACTCGGCCGGCATGTCACCGATCTCGTCCAGGAAGAGCGTCCCGCCCTCGGCCTGCTCGAAGCGTCCGCGACGCATCGCCTGTGCACCCGTGAAGGCGCCGCGTTCGTGGCCGAACAACTCGCTCTCCATCAGGTCGCGCGGAATCGCGGCCATGTTCAGCGCGATGAACGGCGCTTCGGCGCGCGGGCTGTGCTTGTGCAGTGCGCGCGCCACGACTTCCTTGCCACTGCCGGACTCGCCAGTCAGCAACACGGTGACGTTGGACTGGCTCAGTCGGCCGATCGCCCGGCACACGTCCTGCATCGCAGGCGCCTGGCCGAGGATCTCGGGAACCTCGCCGAGCGCGTCGTCGGCGCCGAGCTCGCGCACGCTCTCGTCCACGGTGCGCCGCATCATCTCCACGGCCTTGTCGACATCGAACGGCTTCGGCAGATATTCGAAGGCGTCGAATTAGAACGTCGACACGG
>Ga0105090_10000226_pt1 | contig 25770 bp, 26 predicted proteins | sample PPLLak3March2015_FD_79110 | JGI IMG/M metagenome (GOLD analysis project Ga0105090, IMG submission 79110) | Freshwater sediment microbial communities from Prairie Pothole Lake near Jamestown, North Dakota, USA - PPLs Lake P7 Core (1) Depth... | ecosystem: Environmental > Aquatic > Freshwater >...
AGGAACACGCCCAGCAGTTCGTGCAGCAGCGGGCTCGTCGCGCGGACCACGAGTTCGGTGAACTGCACGGTTGCCGCGATGATCAGGATGAACACCAGCGTGCGCAGGTAACCGAGTCCGAACGGCTCGAGCAGGAAGTGCCACGCGAGGTACCCGGCCCCCGAGGCGATCGTCATCACGAAGAGCGTCGCCACCGCCATCCCGGCGGCGGCCTCGAACCGGCGGCTCGCGCCGACGAACGGGCACAGTCCGAGGAACTGTGTCAGGACGAAGTTGTTGACCAGGCTCGCGCCGAGGGCGAGGAGCAGGAAGTCGAGCACGGGAAGAGAATCCGTGAATAGTGAGTAGTGAACAGGGGGTTGTGCGGGACGGCACAGTCTAGCGGCGTCGTCGCGGGCAGCGCAGGCCCTCGGGCCCTACCCCCTATTCACTACCCCCTTTATCACTATCCCCTGTCCCCCACCCCCGTCCTACTTCACCCTCATCCCGGGCGTAGCACCGGAATCGGGGGAGAGCAGGAAGATGTCGGAGCCGCCCGGGCCCGCGGCCAGCACCATGCCTTCGGACGTGCCGAAGCGCATCTTGCGCGGCTCGAGATTGGCGACGACGACCGTCAGGCGGCCGACGAGCGTGTCGGGCGCGTAGGCCTGGCGGATGCCGGCGTACACCGTGCGCCGCCCGTCGCCGAGGTCGACGACCAGCCGCAGCAGCTTGTCCGCGCCTTCGACCGCTTCGGCCGAGACGATGCGGGCGATGCGCAGGTCGACGCGCGTGAAGTCGTCGATCGAGATGGCCGGGGCGTCGGCGGGCTTCGCCGCAGCCGTTGCTGCCGTCGCGGCGGTCGGGACGCCCATGGGCTGCAGGCTGCCGGCTGCGGCCGCGAGCAGCGCCTGGACGGCGGCGGGGTCCACCCGGGTCGCAAGCGGCTCGTACGTGCCGATCGTGCGGCCCGCGAGCGATCGTGTCGCGTCCGTCCAGTGCTGGTCCCCGATGCCGAGGAACCGCTCGGCGGCGCCGGCGAGCCGGGGCAGCACGGGCTTCAGGTACAGCACGAGCAGCCTGAAAAGCTCGAGCCCCTGCGTGCACACGCCCTGGACCGCAGGCGCGCGCGCCGGATCCTTGGCCATGAGCCACGGCTTCTGCTGGTCGATGTAGTGGTTGGCCCGATCGGCGAGCAGCATGATCTCGCGCACCGCCAGCGCGAAATCCCGGGCCTCGTAGGCGGCGCCGATGCGGTCCGCCGCGCCGACGAACTCCGCCTGCAGCGTGGGGTCCGGCAGCTGGTCGGCGAGCCGGCCGGCCGAACCGCGCGCGATGAAGCCCGCGCAGCGGCTCGCGATGTTGACGAGCTTGCCGACGAGGTCGGCATTCACCTTGCTCACGAACTCGTCGAGATTGAGGTCGAGGTCCTCGACGCCCGGGCCGAGCCGCGACGCGTAGTAGTAGCGCAGGTACTCGGCCGGCAGGTGCTCGAGCCACGTGGACGCCATGATGAACGTGCCGCGCGACTTCGACATCTTCTGGCCGTTCACCGTCAGGAAGCCGTGCGCGTACACCGACGTCGGCGTACGGTAGCCGGCGCCGTGCAGCACGGCGGGCCAGAACAGCGTGTGGAAGTAGACGATGTCCTTGCCGATGAAGTGGTAGACCTCCGCGTCGGAGCCCGGCGCCCAGTAGCGCGCGAAGTCGGTCCCGGTGCGGCGGCACCACTGCAGGAAGCTGCCCAGGTAGCCGATCGGCGCGTCGAGCCAGACGTAGAAGTACTTGCCCGGTTCCCCGGGGATCTCGAAGCCGAAGTACGGCGCGTCGCGGGAAATGTCCCAGTCGCGCAGGCCCGCGTCGAACCACTCGTCGAGCTTCGCTGCGACGGCGGCCTGGAGGCGGCCGGAGCCGGTCCACTCGCGCAGCATCGCCTCGAAGTCGGCGAGCCGGAAGAACAGGTGTTCGGAATCGCGCAACACCGGCGGCGTGCCGCTCAGCACCGAGACGGGGTTCACGAGGTCGGCCGGCGAGTATGTCGCGCCGCAATTCTCGCAGCTGTCGCCGTACTGGTCCGCCGCGCCGCAGCGCGGACACCCGCCGCGCACGTAGCGATCGGGCAGGAACATCCCGGCCTGCTCGTCGTACGACTGCCGGATCGTCTCGCGGCGGATGTGCCCGCCCGCGACGAGTCGCGCATAGACCTCTTCCGTGACCTCGCGGTTCTCGGCGGAGTGGGTCGTGTGGAAGTTGTCGAACGAGATGTCGAAGCCGGCGAAATCCCGCCGCTGCTCCGCACCCACGCGCTCGATCAGCTGCTCGGGCGCAACGCCCTCCTGGCGCGCCTTGAGCATGATCGGCGTGCCGTGCGCGTCGCTCGCGCAGATGTACAGGCACTGGTGTCCGCGGAGGCGCTGATAGCGCACCCAGATGTCGGTCTGCACGGCCTCGACCATGTGCCCGAGGTGCGGCGCGCCGTTCGCGTAGGGCAGGGCGCTCGTGACGAGGATCGTGCGGCGGTCGGTGGCTGGCATGGGACGGCGGCGCTCCGGGTGAGCGCGCGATTATGCCACGCCCGATGCGCCGGCCGGCCGCCCGGTCCGGGCCGCCGGCCCGTCGGCGAGTCGGTCAGTCGGGCTCGCGGTACTGCTCGAAGCGCTGCTTGTTCGTCGCCTTCTCGAAGGCCGCGCGGCCCGTGATCAGGCCCTTGTCGAGCAGCTCCTGGAGCGCGGAGTCCATCGTGCGCATGCCGTGCTGCGCCCCGCTCTGCATCGTGTTCTCGAGCTGGTCGAGCTTGCCCTGGCGGATGAGGTTCGAGACGGCGGGCGTGTTGATGAGGATCTCGAGTGCCGCCACGCGTCCGCGCTTGTCGGTGCGCTGGATTAGCTGCTGCGAGATCACGCCGCGCAGCGAGGTCGACAGCATCGTGCGGACGTGCGCCTGCTTGTCGTGCGGGAAGCCGTTCACGATGCGGTCCACCGTCGGGGCGGCGCCGTTCGTGTGCAGCGTGCCCATGACGAGGATTCCCATCTCGGCGGCCGTCACGGCGATGCTCATCGTCTCGAGGTCGCGGAGCTCGCCCACCAGCACGACGTCCGGGTCCTCCCGCAGGGCGCTGTGCAGCGCCTCGGCGAAGCCCGGGCTGTGCACGCCGACCTCGCGCTGGCTCACGAGGCAGTTCCTGCGCGGGTGCACGAACTCGATCGGGTCCTCGATCGTGAGGATGTGGCCCTTGGTGCGCGCGTTGATGTCGTCGATCATCGCGGCGAGCGTCGTCGACTTGCCCGAGCCCGTCTTGCCCGTCACGAGGATCAGGCCGTTGTTGGTCCGGCAGAGGCTCCGCACCGACTCCGGCATGTTGAGCTGGTCGAGCGTGAGCGCCTTCGAGGGAATTGCACGGAACACGCCGCCGAGGCCGGCGATGTGGCGGAACACGTTGACGCGGAAGCGCGACACGCCGGGGATCGAGTAGGCGAAGTCGGCGCCGTCCTTCTGCTCGAGCTGCGCCTGGGCGCGCCGCGTCAGGATCTCCGACAGCGCCGTCCGCACCTGCTCCGGCGAGAGCGCTCCTTCGCGCAGCGTCTGCAGCTCCCCGTAGAGGCGGACCCGCGGCGGGTCGCCCGCGACGAAGTGGAGGTCGGAGCCGCCCCGCGCGAGCACTTCGCGCAGGTACTCGTCGATGCGCCGCGGGACGTGCGTCGGCGCCTCGCCGCCGGGAAGCGTGCCGGGATCCGCGCTCACTGCACGGCTCCCTGCGTCACGTCGGCGCGCAGCACCGCGGTGCCATCGGCGATGTAGCGAGTGAACGGCCGCTTGTCGGTCGCGTAGACGTAAGCGTCCTCGGGGTCGACCTCGCGGGCCTGGATCGCGGCGAGCAACGCCTGGTCCATGGTCTGCATGCCGACGTCCTTCCCGGTCTGCAGCTGCGACGGAATCATGTGGCTCTGGTCGGTCATGATGAGCTTGCCGATGGCCCGGTTCATGAGCATCACCTCGCAGACCGCGCGGCGGCCGCGCAGGTCCGGCGTGCGCACGAGCACCTGCGTCACGACGCCGATCAGGCTCTGCGACAGGAAGCTCTTGGTCTGCTCGCGCTCCTCGGCCGGCAGCGCGTCGACCATGCGGTCGAGCGTCTTGACGGCGCTCGTCGTGTGCAGCGTGCCGAGCACGAGATGCCCCGTCTCCGCCGCCGTCATCGCCCAGCGCACGGTGTCGGCGTCGCGCAGCTCGCCCACGAGGATCACGTCGGGGTCCTCGCGCATCGCGGCGCGGACGCCGTCTGCGAAGGAGGGCAGGTGGGTGTGCAGCTCGCGCTGGATCACCTGCGAGAGCTTGCTGCGATGGACGAACTCGATCGGGTCCTCGAGGCTCACGATGTTGAGCCGCCGGGTCTGGTTCAGGTGGTCGATCATCGCGGCCAGCGTCGTCGACTTACCGGTGCCGGTCGAGCCCGTGACGAGCACCATGCCCTGGTGGTAGTCGCAGAGCTTGCGCACGATCGGCGGCAGGTTCAGCGATTCGAGGCTCGGGACGTCGGCCGGGATCGTGCGGAACACCGCGCCGACGCCGGTGTCCTTGCGGAACACGTTGACGCGGAAGCGCGCGCCGTTCTCGGCGACGTAGGAGAAGTCGATGTCGTGCCCCTGCTCGAAGTTCTCCCGCTGCGAGGGGCTCAGGATCTCGGCGACGTAGCCCTCGAGCTCCGCTTCGGCGAGGTTGCGGAACTTGATCGGCAGCAGCTCGCCGTTCATCCGCAGCATCGGCGGTACGCCGACCGCGAGGTGGACGTCGGAGCAGCCTTGTGCGGCGCCCAGCTTCAGGAACGCGTCGATGCGGGCCATGCGGTGCTCAGATGTATTTCTCGAGGGCGGCGCGCAGCTCGTCCATGCTCTGGAAGCGCCGCGCCTTGTCGACGGACATCGCCTTCGTGACGATCTCGGAGAGGCCCGGCGGCAGCGCCGGGTTGAGCTCGATCGGCGGCTTCGCCTTGCCCTGGACGTGCTGGTACATGACCGCCATGTGGTCGCCCCGGTGGTAGGGGGGCTCGCCGGTGAGCATCTCGTAGAGGATCACGCCGAGGCTGTAAATGTCGGCACGCTCGTCGACCTTCTTGCCGAGGATCTGCTCCGGCGCCATGTACTTCGGCGAGCCGATCACGTAGCCCGTCTTCGTGAGCTGCGTGTCGCCCTGGTGCTGCGCGGCGGCGACGCCGAAGTCGACGATCTTCAGGAGTCCCGTGTCGTCGATGAGCACGTTGGCGGGCTTCAGGTCGCGGTGGATGATGCCCGACTGGTGCGCGACCGACATGCCCGTCGCGATGTCCGTGGCGTAGCGCACCGCCTTCGCGAGCGGCAGCGGCTTCTCGTTCACCTCGCTGCCGAGCGTGTGCGAGGCGAAAAACTCCATCGAGATCGCGTAATTGCCGCGGATGTACAGGAAGTCGTAGATCCGGATGACGTTGCGGTGCGTGATCTTGCGCGAGTAGCGCAGCTCGTGCACGAATCGCTTCATCATCTCCTCGTCCTGGGAGACGTTGGGGTTCAGGAACTTGAGGATCAGGCGCTCGTCGACCACCGTATCCTCCATGAGGAGCACGGTGCCGAAGGCGCCCTTGCCGATCTTCTGCACGTAGCGGTAGCGGCCCTCGAGCACGTCCCCCGGCTTGAGCGTCGAGATGTCGAGCCGCGACTGTTCGCGCGACTGCCGCATGACGCCCTCGATGTCGGCTCGCTCGACGAGCAGCGTCCGGGCCGGCTCCGCCATGCGCGCGACCTCGTCGCGGACCGCGACGGCGCCGCTCGAGAAGCGGCTGTCGAGGTCCTCGACCGCGCGCAGCGCGGCGTGGCTGACGGTCGGGTCGCTGGTGCCGGAGCTCACGGCGTCGAGGCGCGCCCGCACCGCATCCGAGGACCGGTCGTCGACCAGGCGGGTGAGTGCCGTGATCGCCTCGAGGCGCACTTCCTTCGATGAGTGCTCGAGCAGCGGCAGGATGCGCGTGATGTGGGCCGTGCCGCCGAGCTTGCCGAGCGCGCGCACCACGGTGGGCAGCGAACGCTCGTCGCCGGTGTCGAGCATCGCCGTGAGCGCAGGCAGCGCGTTGCGGCTGCCGATCTCGGCGAGCGCGTCGACGGCGCGCTCGCGCACCCACCAGTCGGGATCGCGTGTCGCCTCGATCAGGAAGTTGACGGCCCGCTCGTCCTTGGTCTGGTTCAGGATCTCGATGGCGGCTCGGCGGACCTCCTCGTCCTGGTCACGGATCAGCTCGAGCGCCGCGTCGATGACGCGCGGCCCGCCGATCTTCGCGAGCGCATCGGCCGCGCGGCTGCGCACCCACCAGTCGTCGTCCTTGATCGACTGCAGCAGGAACTTCACGTGGCGCGGCGTGCCGATCTCGTTCAGCACCTCGACCGCCGCGCGGCGGGCGCCCTCGTTCTCGTCCTTCAGGACGCCGACGAGGTACTGCATCGTGTCGGGATGGTTGGCGCGGACGACGGCGTCGATCGCCTTCTGCTGGGTCTCGACGTCCGGATCGCGCAGCACCTCGCAGAGGAGCCCCACGTCCACGTTGCCCTGCAGGCGCGCAAGCGCGTTCAAGGTGGCCTGCCGGATGAACTTGTTCGTGTCGCGAAGCTGCTTCTGCAGCGCCTCGGCGACGTCCGGCTGGTTGAAGCGCGAAAGGATGTTGATGATGTGCGTCCGGGCGATCGGATCCTTGCCCTCGAGCCGGCTCACGAGCTCGGGCACGATGCTCGCGTCGGCGATGTCGCCGATGATGCGGAAGAGCGCCGCCTTCTCGGCAGGCTCCTGGCTGTAGGCGTACTTGAGGAGGTCGCGCGCCACGAGCCGCGACTTCTGCGCCGCGAGCACCGCGACGAGCGAGGCCTTCGGCAGGGCGGGGTCGTCGAGCATCGGCAGCAGCAGTTGCGGCGTGTAGCCGCGGGCGCTCGAGAGCGCCCAGGTGATCGCGGCGACCGTGCGCTGGTTGCCGTCGCTCAGGCCCGCGACGACGGTCGGCAGCGTCCTGTTGTCGAGCAGCGACGCCAGCACGCCGACGAAGCCCGCGGTCTCCTTCTTGTCGGCGTTCGCGAGCGCGTCGATGATCTTCGGAATCGCCGAGGACCCGAGGCGGCCGAGCTTCTCGAACGACTTCTGCGCGTCCGCCGAGTCGGCGTCGCCCGCCGACTTGATGTCGGCGATCACTCGCTCAGCGCGCAGGTTGGTCAGGAAGCTCATGGACGGTCCGGGTCGTGTCCTTGCGGTGCTTCAGCCGACGGCTCGGCACACCGCCGCTTCGCTCGTCAAGAGGTGCCGCCGGGGCGACGCCGAAGTATGCCACGCAACGAGTCCGGCGCCGGATGCCCCGGCGTCCGCTAGCCCCCGTCGCGATTCCGCTACAATCTGCCGTCCGCGGCTCATGCCGTACTCCCCATTCCTGGTCGCTGCCGAACCATGACCGACGATCGCGTCCGCGAAGCCCGCCTGGTGGTCGAGAATTATGTCGAACCCCACCTCGGGATGCCGCTCGGGGAGGCGAAAGCTGTGAAGTCCGTCCACTCCGGGCCCGGCGGAGTCGAGGTCGAGGTGGTACTCGGCTTCCCGGCCGGCCGCTACGGCCCGGAACTCGCCGCCCGGCTCGAGGAGCGGCTGGCTGCCGTCCCCGGGGTGGGCCCCTCGCGGGTGGCCGTGTCCTGGGCCGTCGAGTCCCAGGCCGTGCAGGGCGGGCTCTCGCCGCTGCCGGGCATCCGCAACGTCGTCGCGGTGGCCTCGGGCAAGGGCGGCGTCGGCAAATCGACGACGGCCGTCAACCTCGCGCTCGCGCTTGCGCTCGACGGGGCGCGCGTGGGGCTCCTCGATGCCGACATCTACGGTCCCAGCCAGCCGCGCATGACGGGCCTGCAGGGCGACCGGCCCACGAGCCGGGACGGCCGGCGCATCGAGCCGCTCGAGGCTCACGGCATCAAGGTCATGTCGATCGGGTTCCTGATCGAGGAGGAGCAGCCGATGGTCTGGCGCGGCCCGATGGTCACGCAGGCGCTCACTCAGCTGCTCGGCGACACCCACTGGGGCGAGCTCGACTACCTCGTCGTCGACATGCCGCCCGGCACCGGCGACATCCAGCTCACGCTTTCCCAGCGCGTCCCGGTGAGCGGGGCGGTGATCGTCACGACCCCGCAGGACATCGCGTTGCTCGACGCCCGCAAGGGCCTCCGGATGTTCCAGAAGGTCGCGATTCCCGTGCTCGGCGTGGTCGAGAACATGAGCACGCACGTCTGCTCGAACTGCGGGCACGAGGAGCCGATCTTCGGCACCGGCGGCGGCGCACGGATGGCCGCCCAGTACGGCGTCGCGCTGCTCGGGCAGCTGCCGCTCGACATCCGCATCCGCGAGGAGACCGACGGCGGTCGTCCCACGGTCGTCGCGGCACCCGAGAGCGCCGTCGGCCAGGCCTATTTCGCGACGGCGCGGCGCATGGCGGCGCGGCTGTCGCTTGCGGCCGGGGCGGCGCCCGCCGGCCCCCGCATCACCGTCGAGGACACCTGAAGTGAGCATCAAGTCCGACCGCTGGATCCGCCGCATGGCCGAGGGTCACGGGATGATCGAGCCGTTCGCGCCGGAGCAGGTCCGCGTGGCGAACGGCCACCGGATCGTCTCGTACGGCACCTCGAGCTACGGCTACGACGTGCGCTGCGCGGCGGAGTTCAAGATCTTCACGAACATCAATTCCACGATCGTCGACCCGAAGGACTTCGACCCCGCGAGCTTCGTCGACTTCAGCGGCGAGGTGTGCCTGATCCCGCCGAACTCCTTCGCGCTCGCCCGCACGGTCGAGTTCTTCCGCATCCCGCGCAACGTGCTCACGGTCTGCCTCGGCAAGTCGACCTACGCGCGCTGCGGCATCATCGTCAACGTGACGCCGCTCGAGCCCGAGTGGGAAGGCCACGTGACGCTCGAGTTCTCGAACACGACGCCGCTGCCGGCCAAGATCTACGCGAACGAGGGCGTCGCGCAGATGCTGTTCTTCGAGTCGGACGAGGTCTGCGAGGTCTCGTACGCCGACCGGGGCGGCAAGTACATGGGGCAGCGGGGCGTCACGCTGCCGAAGGCCTGACGTCGCCCGTCAGGGGCGCTCGAACCGAACGAGCTTCATGACCGTCTCGGCGTGGCCCTTGCGGAACTGGATCGCCTGCACCGGCAGGTAGCCGAGCCCGGGCGCGTGCCACACGCGCGTGAGCCTCGCCGATCCGTCGCGCTGGTTCGCCCACGCCACGGCCTCGTGCCGGCCGTGCGGCGTCGCGACCGTGGCCGTTCCCTCGGGCCAGTAGCGATACTCCCGCAGCTTGCTGCCGGTCAGGATCGGGAACGACTCCGGCGCGCGGCCCGCGAGCAGGTCCACCAGCATCGCGACCTGCACCGAAGCGGTGTCCTGCGTGCCGGGCGGCACCGCCATCTCGATCGGCTGGCCGTCGACCTGGCCCCGCACGACGTTGCGGACCCAGTCGAACGTGAAGCGCACGTCCTTGTTCGACGAGCTGCTGCCGTCGTTGAAGTCGAACGTGAGCGGCTGCACCTTGCCGCCAGAGACGCGCATCGTGCTGCGCTCCCGTGCCTCCGGGCTCACGGCGACCCGCGCCAGGATGTTCGGGAAGGCGCGTGTCTCGTAGAGCCATATGCCGGGCTCGCCGCCCGGGCGCAGCGTGCTCTCGAGCTCGCCGCCCGTGATGCCGCGGTAGGAGACCACGTAGCGTGCGCGGTGCGCACGCAATTCCGCGCGCGTTCCCGGGGGTTGCGCCGGTGCGGGCGAGGCGGCCGAGGCGAGGCGTGAGAGCGCGCCCGATGCTGCCAGCGCCAGCGTGCCGCGCAGCAGGTCACGCCGCCGCATGGGAGGCCTCCCGGAGCAACGGGGTCTCGAGCACGCGCCCGTCTAGCACGGGACGCTCGCCGACGAGGCGCAGCCGACCGGTCGCGTACCAGCCGATGCACTCCGGATAGATGCAGTGTTCCTGCGCGAGCACGCGGGCCGCGAGTTTCGCCTCGTCGTCGCCCGGCAGCACCGGCACCCGCGCCTGGACGACGACCGGGCCGCCGTCGAGCTCGGGCGTGACGAAGTGCACGCTCGCGCCGTGCTCGGCGTCGCCGGCCTCGAGCACCCGGCGGTGGGTGTGCAGGCCGCGATGTCGCGGCAGCAGTGACGGGTGGACGTTCAGCATCCGCCCCGCGTAGCGATCGACGAACTCGCGGCCGAGGATCCGCATGAACCCGGCGAGCACGACGAGCGCCGGTGCATGCGCGTCGATGCGTTCCGCGAGCGCGCGATCGAAGGCCGCGCGGTCTGTGTGGTCGGCGACCGCGATGGCCTCGGTCGGGATGCCGGCCGCCGCAGCCCAGGCGAGCCCCGGGGCGGCGGCGCGGTCGCTCAGGACGCAGCGGATGTCGACGGGCAGCGCACCCGTGCGGGCACGCTCGGCGATCGCGCGGAGGTTGCTGCCCGATCCCGAGACGAGCACGACGATCGGCAGTCGATCGGTCGTCATCGCTCGATCACGACCCCGCGGTCGCCGGCACGCAGCTCGCCCACGATGCTTGCCCGCTCGCCAGCGCCGCGGAGCACCTCGAGGGCGCGATCCGCGTCGGCGGGCGGCACAAACAGCGTCATGCCGAGCCCGCAGTTGAACGTGCGGTGCATCTCGTCGCGCTCGATCCGGCCGGCCTGCTGCAGCCAGTCGAACACCGGCTGGCGAGGCCAGTGACGCTCCGCGATGACGGCTTCCACGCCGTCCGGCAGCGAGCGCGGGATGTTGCCGGTCGGGCCACCGCCGGTCACGTGCGCGATGCCGTGCACCGGCACCGCCGCGAGCGCGGCGAGCACGGACTTGACGTAGATGCGGGTCGGGGCCAGCAGCAGGTCGTACAGCGGCTGGCCGTCGACCTCGGTCGCAGGCGTCGCACCGGTCGTCGCGAGCAGGCGGCGGATCAGCGAATAGCCGTTCGAGTGCGGGCCGGAGGAGGCGAGGCCGATCACCACGTCGCCGGCGCGCGCAGCGCTGCCGTCGATGATGCCGTCCTTCTCGACGAGGCCCACGCAGAAGCCGGCGAGGTCGTAGTCGTCGCCCTCGTACATGCCGGGCATTTCCGCGGTCTCGCCGCCGACCAAGGCACAGCCCGCCTGGAGGCAGCCCTCAACGATGCCCTTGATGACGCGCTCGGCAACCGACACCTGCAGCCGGCCCGTCGCGTAGTAGTCGAGGAAGAAGATCGGCTCCGCGCCCTGCACGACGACGTCGTTCGCGCACATCGCCACCAGGTCGATGCCGATGGTGTCGTGGCGGCCGGTCTCGATCGCGAGGCGCAGCTTGGTGCCGACGCCGTCGGTGCCCGAGACCATCACGGGCCGCCGATAGCGGTCCAGGGGCACCTCGACGAGCGCGCCGAAACCGCCGAGGCCGCCGAGCACTTCGGGCCGCATCGAGCGGCGGACCGCGGGCTTGATGCGCTCGACCAACTCGTCGCCGGCGTCGATGTCCACGCCCGCGTCGCGGTAGGTGATCGGTCTGGTCTCGGGCATCGGGGTCTCGCGTGGCAATCGGGTGCGCCGGGGCCGGCACCGCGGCTGTGGTATTTTACACAGGCGCCCACGGCGCCGAACGCTTCATCAACGCCCTTCACGCATGCGCCGAGCCTTCCGTTCCCTGCAGCAGACCCGTTCGGCCTGGGCGGCCCTTTCCCTGGCACTCGCATGCCTGCTCGCGTGGCCCGCCGCGGGCGCCGCTGCGCTGCGACTGCACGAAGTGACGGTGCCACTGGCCGGGAAAACCGAGGCTGACCGGGCCGCCGCGTTCTCGGCGGCTCTCAGGACCGTCGTCGTGCGCGTGTCCGGCCGGCGCGCAGCCGCGACGAACCGCACCGTCGCAGCCGCCGATCCGACACGCCACGTGCAGCGCTACTCCACCACGGCGGACGGCCAGCTCAAGGTCGGCTTCGACGGGCGCTCGATCGAGCAGCTCCTGCAGCAGGCCGGGCTGCCTGTCTGGCCCCGGGAACGACCGGTGACCACGATCGACGCAGCGGAGTCCGACCGCTCGGAACTGCAGCGCGCGGCCGACGCGCGGGGGCTGCCGGTTGCGTTCGCCGGCGGCGCTGGCGGAGGGGGTGCCACGGTGCTTGCCGGGCGACGGGTCGGCGCACAGTATGAATGGACGTTCCGGCATGCCGGAGAGGCGGTCACGGCCACGGGCACCGCGGAGACGGGCGTCGACCTCGCGGCGGATACGCTCGCGGCCCGCTATGCGCCCGAATCGACGCGCTCGACCAACGCCGTCACGATACGCGTTGCCGGCATGCAGCGGCTCGACGCGTACAGCGGGCTGCTCGCGTACCTCGACTCGCTCAGCCTGGTGCGCTCGATCGACGTCGAATCGCTCGAGCGCGACGTCGTGCAGCTCCGCCTCGCCGTGCGCGGCGACCGGACGCTGCTCGATCGCATCGTGGCGCTCGACACCCGCCTGCAGGCCGTGGCGGAGACGGGGGACGGGACGCCGGCCGGCGTGGATTTCCTTTACGTGCCATGAGCCTGCGCTTCCTTCCGAACCTGCTCTGCGGGTTGCGGATCCTGCTGGTCTACCCGGTGGCGGTGCTGATCCTGCGGGGACGTTACCCGGAAGTGCTCGTGCTCTTCGCGATCGCCACGTTCACCGACGCGCTCGACGGATTCCTGGCGAAGCGCTGCGGCTGGACGAGCGAGCTCGGCAAGATGCTCGACCCGCTCGCAGACAAGCTGCTGCTCGTGACGGTATTCGTCTGTCTCGCCGTCGTCGGACTCGCGCCGTGGTGGCTCACGGTCCTGGTGATCTGCCGCGACCTCCTGATCGGCGGCGGGGCCCTCACCTACAAGGTGCTGTTCGGCCCCGTCCACGGCGCCCCGAGTGCCGTGAGCAAGCTCAACACGTTGTGCCAGATCCTCTTCTGTCTCGCGACCGTCGCGCACGCCGCGTACGGCGCGCCGGGAGCCCCTGCCGTGGTCGTGCTGGGCGCGCTCGCTGCAGTGACGACGGCAGTGAGCGGCATCGACTACACGCTCATCTACTCGCGTCGCGCCGCCGCCGTCTCCCGCGCCCGGGCCGCGCAGGGCGCCTAGGCCCATGCGGCAGCTGCCCCTGGGCGTCCAATTGAGGGAGGCCGCGCGTTTCGACAGTTTCGTGCCGGGCGCCAACGCCGAGTTGCTCGCTCGCCTGACGGGCCCGGCGCCCGGGCCGGTGCTGTGGCTGTGGGGCCGCGCGGGCACCGGCAAGACGCACCTCCTGCAGGCTGCCTGCGCGTCGGTGGGCGACCTCGGCGAGCGGGCTTCCTACGTCGATCCCCTCTCCGGTGCCGAGCCGGGCTGGCTCGACGGCTGCGAATCGCTCGACCTGGTCGCGCTCGACTCGCTCGACGACGTGGCCGGGAATGCCGCGTGGAACGCCGCGCTGTTCCGGCTCTACACGCTGCTCGGAGAAAGTGGCGGACGCCTGCTCGTCGCGAGTACGACGCCGCCCGCATCGCTGCGATTCGTCCTGCCCGACCTGCAGTCGCGGCTGCTCGCCGCGCCCGTGTACCAGGTGCACGAGCTCGAGGACGAGGACCGTGTCGCGGTGCTCGAGCTGCGGGCACGGCGGCGGGGGCTGGAACTGCCGCGCGAGGCCGCGCTCTACCTTCTGCACCGGCTGCCGCGCGACATGCACACGATCTGTGGCGCGCTCGACCGGCTGGACGCCGCGTCGCTGGCCGCGCAGCGGCGTCTCACCGTGCCGTTCCTGCGCGCGGTGCTCGAGGATCAGGCTCCCGGCGCGTCCTGAACCGCGGGCGCGGCGACGAGCGGCCGCGAAAACCTCAGGTACGCAATCAACGCCACGAACCACGCGAGGCTCGCGAACAGGATCGCCGCGGCTGCCGCGCGCACGGACGGATTCGCGATCACCTCGGTGAGGCCGTAGAGGAAGTAGGGCGCCACGCAGAACGTGGCCCAGGCGTGCGTCCTGCGATCGCCGCGAAGCAGGCCGCCAAGCGGCATCAGCACCGGCACCAGCATGAGCGCGGTCCAGGCGAGACTGCGTGGCCACGGGCTCGCTACCAGCGTCGCCCACGCCACGCAGCACGCGAGCACGGCCGCGGTGCCGAGCACGGCACGGTGCGCGGCCACCAGGCGGCCAGCCGCCGGAAGGCTCACGAGCGGCGCCCGGCGACGGCGACCGCGAGCTCGGCGACGCGGCGCCCGAGCAGCCGCGCGAGTTCCTTCTCGTGGTCGCTGAGAGTCGGCGAGTCGGGCGCGTCGCCGGCTGCGAAGTGCGTGGCGCCGTAGGGCGAACCGCCCGTGCGGGTGCGGTTCATCGCCTCCGCCGTGAACGGCAGTCCCACGATGTACATGCCGTGATGCAGCAGCGGCAGCATCATGCTGAGCAGCGTCGACTCCTGTCCGCCGTGCATCGAGCCCGTCGACGTGAAGACGCCCGCCGGCTTGCGGTCGAGGCGGCCGTTGAGCCACAGAGCGCTCGTGCCGTCGAGGAAGTACTTGAGCGGTGCCGCCATGTTGCCGAACCGCGTGGGGCTGCCGATCACGAGGCCGTCGCACGCGCGCAGTTCGTCGTAGGTGGCGTAGGGAGGACCCGAGTCGGGCACGGTCGGGGCCGCCGGCGCCGTGACGGCCGACACGGGCGGCACGGTGCGGAGCCTTGCGCTCGCACCCGGTACCGATTCCACGCCGCGCGCGACCTGGCGCGCGAGCTCCGCGGTTGCGCCGTTGCGCGAGTAGTAGAGGACGAGCACGTCTGTCATGGGCGCGCGATTCTAGTTCCGTGATCCTTGACGGTACAGGGTGCAGTTGTTACGGTCCCTCGCAACCTCCACTTCCGCCCGGCCCAGATGCTCCGTCGTCGCCTATCGCCGCTCGTGCTCGCCGCGCTCGCGGTCGCCCCGGTGGTCGCGGGCTGCGCGGGGTTGCCCGTGCAGCAGATGAGCGACGCACGCCAGGCGATCACCGCGGCAGAACAGGCCGGGGCCGCGCAGTATGCGCCCGAACTGCTGGCCGAATCGAAGCGGCTCGTCGATCGGGCGAAGGTGAACCTGAACGACGGCGAGTATCGCCAGTCGCGACAGGATGCCGAACTCGCGCGCGAGAAGGCGATGGAGGCACGGCGCATCGCCGAGGCGGCCCGCGGCGTGCAGGGCCCCTGATCCGCGCATGACCGACTGGGTGGCCCGACGCTGCCTCGTCTCGGGTCGCGTGCAGGGCGTCTTCTACCGTGCGAGCACCCGCAGCCGCGCCCTCGCGCTCGGCGTCACGGGCCACGCGCGCAACCTGCCGGACGGTCGCGTGGAGGTGCTCGCCTGCGGCGAGCCCGGCGCCGTCGCAGCGCTCTGCGACTGGCTGCACGAGGGGCCGCCTGCCGCGCAGGTCGCCGAAGTGCGGGTCGAGACGCTCGACGAACGGTCGCTCGGGGGGCGGCCGACGGGCTTCGCCACGTCCTGACTTTCAGTTCTCGTACCGCCAGCGCGACACCAGCCGGTCGATCACGAGGTCGGAGTAGGTGGGGCGCCCGAGGCTGCCGTTGTAGCGCTGCAGCGCCCGCTGGTAGTGGCCGCGCTCCTTGCGCAGGTAGTAGCCGAGGATCGTCGTGCCCATGCGGACGTTGTCCGCAATCCGGATCAGCTGGTCGTTCGTCATGCCGAGCTCGCGCGGCCAGAACGGCATCACCTGCATCAGGCCGACCGCGCCTGCCGAGGACACCGCATAGCGGTCGAACCGGCTCTCGACGTCCATCACGGCGAGCACCAGCTCGGGCGGTACGTCGACGCGCCGGGCCTCGCAGTGCACGGCGTGCAGGATCTGCTCCCGCTCGCGCGCATCCTTGACGTACCGCGTGAGACGCGAGTCCATCGACGCGAACCACACCGCCCGCTCGTAGCGGTCCGTGTAGCATTCGGTGGGAGAGAGCGCCTCGGCGATGACCCCGCGCAGCTCGGGGTCCATCTGCCGGTCCGCCCGGGCCGCGGGGGCCGCGAGCGGGAGCGCGAACGCGAGCAGCAGGGCGGCGCGTCGCATTCGGGGCTCAGCGGGCGGCGCGGATGCGCTCCCCGAGGAAGGCGGCAACCCCGTCGAGCGGGATCTCGGCGGCTTCGCCCCCCGAGCGGGCCTTGTATTCGAGGACGCCGCGCTCGAGTCCCTTGTCGCCGACCACGATCCGGTGCGGAATGCCGAGCAGCTCGTCGTCCGCGAACTTGACGCCGGGGCGCGCGTCGCGGTCGTCGTACAGGACCTCGAACCCCGCGTCCTGCAGCGTCGCGTAGAGGCGGTCCGCGACCTCGCGGACACGCGCCGACTTCTGCAGGTTGATCGGGATCAGCGACACTTGGAACGGGGCGATGGGCAGCGGCCAGACGATACCGCGCTCATCGTGGTTCTGTTCGATGGCCGCCGCTACGACGCGCGTCACACCGATGCCGTAACACCCCATGAACATGACGACCGAACGCCCCTGTTCGTCGAGGACCGCGGCTTTCATCGGCTCGCTGTACTTGCGCTCGAGCTTGAAGATGTGCCCGACTTCGATGCCCCGGGCGATGCCGAGCCGGCCCCGGCCCGAGGGGCTCGGGTCGCCGGCCACGACGTTGCGCACGTCGACCACCGTGGGCTCGGGCAGGTCGCGGCCCCAGTTGACGCCGGTCAGGTGGGCGTCGACGCGGTTCGCGCCGCACACGAAATCGGCTGCCTGCACGGCCGCGCGGTCCGCATAGACTGGCATTGCGAGGCCTACGGGGCCGAGGAACCCGGGCTCGCAACCGGTCGCGGCACGGACCTGCTCGGGACTCGCCATCCGCAATGGACTCTGGACGCCAGGCAGCTTCTGCGCCTTGATGGCGTTCAGCTCGTGATCACCGCGCAGCACGAGGGCCACGACGCCGCCCGATTCGCCCTCGACGAGCAGCGTCTTCAGGCACTTGTCCGCGGGCACGCGGAGGAACGCGGCCAGCTCGGCGATCGTGCGGACGCCGGGCGTGGCGACCTCCGCGAGCGGGTTCGCCGGCGCTCGGCGCGGCTCGGCCGGCGCGAGCGCCTCCGCGAGCTCGAGGTTCGCCGCGTAGCCGTCTTCATCCGAGAACGCAATCGCGTCCTCGCCCGAGTCCGCGAGCACGTGGAATTCCTGGGACGCGTTGCCGCCGATGCTGCCCGTGTCGGCGCGAACGGCGCGGAAGCGCAGCTGCATCCGCGTGAAGATGCGCGTGTAGGCCTCGTACATGGCCTGGTAGCCCTGCTCGAGCGACGCCTCGTCGATGTGGAACGAGTAGGCGTCCTTCATCGTGAATTCGCGCGCCCGCATCACGCCGAAGCGCGGGCGGATCTCGTCGCGGAACTTGGTCTGTATCTGGTAGAAGTTCACCGGCAGCTGCCGGTAGCTCTTCAGCTCGCGCCGCGCGATGTCGGTGATCACTTCCTCGTGGGTCGGGCCGTAGCAGAACGGCCGGTCGTGGCGGTCCTCGATCCGGAGCAGCTCCGGGCCGTACTGTTCCCAGCGGCCGGATTCCTGCCAGAGTTCGGCGGGCTGGACCGTCGGCATGAGGAGCTCGATCGCCCCCGCGCGGTTCATTTCCTCTCGGACGATCGTCTCGACCTTGCGCAAGACGCGCAGCCCGATCGGGAGCCACGTGTACAGGCCGGCCGAGAGCCTGCGGATCAGGCCGGCACGCAGCATCAACTGGTGGCTCGTGACCTCCGCGTCGGCGGGCACGTCGCGCAGGGTGTTGATCGGATAGCTCGAGAGGCGCATCGCACGTCCGCCGGCGGCCGGAAAGGCCGCGTATGGTAGCAGAGGGCACGCCGCTGGCTGCCGGGGCGGCCTCCTCGAGATTGGTTGCGCCGTGCGGGTTCTCGGGTGTTGGTGGCAGGCCGGGGATCGGGGCCGGGTTCCGGCTCGCGAAGAGGAAATGCTCGCCGGAACCCGACCCCGATCCCCGGCCGACACGCGGCGGCTGAGCGAGTCTTCGCCCGGGCGCGAAGACTCGCACGCCGCATGCAGCCTGACCGTGCCCGAGCCCACGACATCGACGCCTGTCGCCGGCGTCGAGGCGTGCGGCGTTGGCCATTGTCTGCGTCGTGCGAATGTTCAGGCGTCGGTGGCGGGCCGGGGATCGGGTTCCGGCTCGCGAAAAAGACATGCTCGCCGGAACCCGACCCCGATCCCAGGCTGACACGCGGCGGCTGAGCGAGTCTTCGCCCGGGCGCGAAGCCTCGCACGCCGCATGCAGCCTGATCGCGCCGGAGCCTGCGGCGGCGAGTGCCGGCTGCCGACGTCGATGCGAAGGCCGGTGGACGCTGCTTGCGCCGTGCCAGTTTTCCGGCTCGGCGGAAAACTCGCTCAGGCGCCGCGTGTCCGGCGGGGGATCGGGGATTTCCCCGGGCGAGCATGTCTTCTTCGCTCGCCCGGGAAATGCCCCGATCCCCCGCCTGTCACCGCAGCGGCCCGCATCTCGCGACGGACGCGCACGCCGCAGGCCGGCTGACAGCCCCGGAAGCTGCGACGGCGAGTGCCGGCTGCCGTCGTCGATGCGCGCACCGGTGGAGGCTGCTTGCGCCGTGCGAGTTTTCCGGCCCGACGGAAAACTCGCTCAGGCGCCGCGTATCCAGCGGGGGATCGGGGATTTCCCCGGGCGAGCATGTCTTCTTCGCTCGCCCGGGGAAATGCCCCGATCTCCCGCCTGCACCCGTGCCTGCACCCGCGCCTACACGCGAACTGCCGCCGTGCCGGCACCGCGCCCCGGCGCGATTTCGTTGTGCGCGGGACTCGTGGTACCTACTATGGAGACCCAGTCCTTGCCGGGTGCGATTCCATGACGAGCGAGCCCTCTTCGGCCCCCGTGGCCGACGGCGCCCGCCCCCGCAGGCGGGGCATCTACCTGCTGCCGAACCTGTTCACGACCGCGGTCCTGTTCTCGGGGTTCTACGCGATCGTGGCGGCGACCGACGGCAATTTCGACCGCGCCGGCATCGCGATCTTCATCGCCATGGTGTGCGACGGGCTCGACGGCCGCATCGCGCGCTGGACCCAGACGCAGAGCGATTTCGGCAAAGAGTACGACAGCCTGTCCGACATGGTGGCATTCGGCGTCGCACCGGCGGTCGTCGCTTACCAGTGGGGCGTGACGCGCATCGCCGAGTACGGGTTTCTCTGGGGACGGTTCGGCTGGCTCGCGACGTTCTTCTACGCCGCCTGCGCCGCGTTCCGTCTCGCACGGTTCAACTCGCGGGCCGCCACCTCCGACAAGCGCTACTTCGAGGGCCTGCCGAGCCCGTCGGGCGCCGCGCTGCTCGCGGGCTTCGTCTGGATGCTGGCGGACCTGCAGCGGGAAGGCCTTCGCGCCCTGATCCTGGCGTTCACGGTCGCGCTGCTCGCGGGGTTCCTGATGGTGAGCCGCTTCTCGTACTTGAGCGGGAAGGACTTCAATACGGGCCAGCGCATCCCGTTCGCGGCGCTGGTGCTGCTGCCGGTCGGGTTCATGCTGGTGGGCTCGAGCCCGCCCGAGATGCTGTTCGGGCTGTTCGGCCTGTACGCGCTTTCGGGTCCGGCCCTCTGGGCCTGGCGGCGCCTGCGGCGCGGCCGTCGGGATGCGGCGGCCGTGAATCGCGGCGGGCCCCGCTGAGGGAGCGGGCCGGTGCTCGACTCCCGTCGCAAGGCCTACCTCGAGGCGCTCGGCATCGTCGCCTACGTCAGGCGCTCCCAGGCGACGCCCGCGGCGCCGGAGCCTGACGCAGTCGTCGAGGCGCTGGACAAGGCCGTGCCCGCCGAACCGGCGCTGGGGGCCCTGGAGGTGCACTCGGCCCGACGGGCCGGACCGCCTGCGGCAGAGCGCGTGCCGCTCGTGCCAAGCGAAGCGCGGCCGGAGGCGGCACTCGACTGGGAGCCCCTGCGAGCGCTCGTCTCGACCTGCACGCGCTGCGTGCTGCACGAGACCCGCACCCAGACCGTGTTCGGCGTCGGCGACGTCCGCGCGCGCTGGATGTTCATCGGCGAGGCGCCCGGGGCGGACGAGGACCGCCAGGGCGAGCCGTTCGTCGGCCGCGCCGGCCAGCTGCTGAATTCGATGATCAAGGCGCTCGGCTATGCCCGCGACGAGGTCTACATCGCGAACGTGCTCAAGTGCCGGCCGCCGGGAAATCGCGACCCGCGCCCCGAGGAGGCGCGCGAGTGCCGCGGCTACCTCGAGCGCCAGATCGAGCTCGTCTCGCCCACGCTGATCGTCGCGGTCGGGCGGATTGCCGCTCAGAGCCTGCTCGCCACCGACACGTCGCTCGCGAGGCTGCGGGGGCGCGTGCACGCGCTCGGCGAGCAGCGCAGGCCGCTCGTCGTCATGTACCACCCCGCCTACCTGCTGCGGACGCCTTCCGACAAGCGCAAGGCCTGGCAGGACCTGCTTTATGCGCAGGCCGTGTTCCGGCGGCTCGAGGCCGGCGAGGCGGTGCTCGAGTGAGCGCCGTGCGGGACGCCCCGGTGCCGGGCGCAGGCCGCCTCGTGCGATTCCGCCCCATGATGCCGAGCGACGTGCCGGGCGTGGCCGCGGTGGAGCGCGCGTCCTACGCGTTTCCGTGGAGCGAGGGCATCTTCAGGGACTGCCTGCGCGTCGGCTACCTCTGTCGCATCGCGGAGACGGACGGCGACATCGTCGCCTACGGCATCGTGGCGATGGGCGCGGGCGAAGCCCACATCCTCAATCTCTGCGTCCGCGAGGATCTGCGGGGCCGCAACATCGGGCGGCGGATGCTCATGCTGCTCCTCGAGCGCGCCCGCCAGGCGGGCATGACCGACGCCTTCCTCGAGGTGCGGCCCTCGAACCCCCACGCGATCGCGCTGTACCGGTCCGTCGGCTTCGAGCAGGTGGGCGTGCGGCGGGGCTATTACCAGGCGGTCGGCGGCCGCGAGGACGCGCTCGTGCTCAAGCTCCCGCTTGCGGCCGAGGGTGGGCCCGCGTCGGGCTGTTAGAATCGCCGTTCCGTCTCCCGACCGACACGACTCGAACGATGAGCCCGACACGCGACGAAGTGGCGCGACGCCGCACCTTCGCCATCATCTCGCACCCGGACGCGGGCAAGACCACGCTCACCGAGAAGCTGCTGCTCTTCGGGGGCGCGATCCAGCTGGCGGGCACGGTGAAGGGCCGCAAGGCCACCCGGCACGCCACCTCGGACTGGATGCGGCTCGAGCAGCAGCGCGGCATCTCGGTCACCTCGAGCGTCATGCAGTTCCCCTACGCCGGGCGTGTGGTGAACCTGCTCGACACGCCGGGGCACGAGGACTTCTCCGAGGACACGTACCGCACGCTCACGGCCGTCGACTCGGCACTGATGGTGATCGACTGCGCCAAGGGCGTCGAGGAGCGCACGATCAAGCTGATGGAGGTCTGCCGGCTCCGCGACACGCCGATCATGACCTTCGTCAACAAGCTCGACCGCGAGGGCCGCGAGCCGCTCGACCTGCTCGACGAGATCGAGCGGGTGCTCGGGATCGGCTGCACGCCGGTCACCTGGCCGATCGGCATGGGCCGCGACCTGCGCGGCGTCTATCACGTGCTCGAGGACCGCATCTACGTCTACCAGCCTGCCGAGAAGGGTCGCGCGGGCACGACCGAGACGATCGACGGCCTCGCGAGCGCCGCCGCGGAGGCGCTGCTCGGCGACCGTGCCCGGGCGTTCCGCGACGAGGTCGAACTCGTGCGCGGCGCCTCGCATGCGTTCTCGCTCGAGGAATACCTCGCCGGCCGGCAGACGCCGGTCTTCTTCGGCTCCGCGATCAACAATTTCGGCGTCACGGAACTCCTCTCCGCGTTCGTCGAGTACGCGCCCTCGCCGCGGCCGCGCGCGACGACGACGCGCGTGGTGAGCGCGGAGGAGGAGCCGCTCACCGGCTTCGTGTTCAAGATCCAGGCGAACATGGACCCGGGCCACCGCGACCGGGTCGCGTTCCTGCGCGTCTGCTCGGGCCGCTACCACAAGGGCATGCGGCTGCACCACGTGCGGCTCGGCAAGGAGATGCGGGTCGCGGACGCCGTGACTTTCCTCGCCGCGGACCGCCAGCACGCGGACGAGGCGTGGGCGGGGGACATCATCGGGCTCCACAACCACGGCACGATCAACATTGGCGACACCTTCACCGAGGGCGAGAAGCTGATGTTCACCGGGATCCCGAACTTCGCGCCCGAGATGTTCCGGCGCGTCGTGCTGCGCGACCCGCTGCGCATGAAGGCGCTGCAGAAGGGACTCGACCAGCTCTGCGAGGAGGGCGCCACGCAGGTGTTTCGCCCGCTGCGCAACAACGACCTGGTGCTCGGCGCGGTCGGGATGCTGCAGTTTGACGTCGTCGCGTTCCGCCTGCAGGACGAGTACGGCGTGCAGGCGACGTGGGACAACGTCAACGTCCACACGGCCCGCTGGGTCTATTCGACCGATGCGAAGAAGCTCGAGGAATTCCGGGCGAAGGCGTACGAGCATCTCGCGGTCGATCACTCCGGCGCCCTCGTGTACCTCGCGCCCACGCGAGTGAACCTGCAGCTCACGCTCGAGCGCTGGCCGGATCTGGCGTTCCGGGAGACGCGTGAGCACCTTGCCGCAGCCGCGTAGCGTCCTCACCCGTCGTCCGGTCGTCGCCTGGGCTCTCTACGACTGGGCGAACTCGGCGTTCGCGACGACCGTGATGGCCGGGTTCTTTCCGGTGTTCTTCAAGCAATACTGGAACGCGGGGGTTCCCGCGACCGAGAGCACGTTCCGGCTGGGAGTCACGAGCGGGCTCGCGAGCCTCGTGATCGCGCTGCTCGCACCGGTGCTCGGCGCGATCGCGGACCGTGGCGGCGCCCGTGTGCGGCTGCTGATGGCCTTCACGCTGCTCGGCTCCGCGGCGACGCTCGGCCTTGCGCTCGTGCCGCAGGACGCGTGGCTCGGCGCCGCGGCGCTGTTCCTCGTCGCGTCGCTCGGCTTCTGGGGCAGCATCGTGTTCAGCGACTCGCTGCTGCTGCACGTCGCCGAGCCCGGGGAGTACGACCTCGTTTCGGGCTACGGCTACGCGCTCGGCTACCTCGGCGGCGGGCTCCTCTTCGCGGTCAACGTCGCGATGACGCTGCGGCCGCACTGGTTCGGGCTCGCGGACGCGACCGAGGCGGTGCGCTGGTCGTTCGTGAGCGTGAGCGCATGGTGGCTGCTGTTCGCTCTGCCCTGCGCCTTCTACGTCCGGGAGCGCGACGGCGGGCGCATGCGCGTGCCGGTCGTGACGGCGGTGCGCGAGGGATTCCGGGAACTCGGAGGCACGCTGCGCGAGATCCGTCGCTACCGGCCGCTGCTCTGGTTCCTCGCCGCGTACATCCTCTACATCGACGGCGTGAACACCATCATCAAGATGGCGGTGGACTACGGGCTGTCGCTCGGCTTCGACCAGTCGCACCTCGTCGCCGCGCTGCTGCTCACGCAGTTCGTCGCGTTCCCGGCCGCGCTCGCGTTCGGCTGGCTCGGCGGTCGCATCGGGGCCCGCCGGGGCATCTTCCTCGCGCTCGCCGTGTACCTCGGTGCGACCTGCTACGCCTACTTCCTGCAGGATGCCCGCGACTTCTACGTGCTCGCCGTGATCGTCGGGCTCGTGCAGGGCGGCATCCAGTCGTTGAGCCGCAGCTACTACGGCCGCCTCGTGCCGGAGGGCAAGTCGTCGGAATTCTTCGGCTTCTACAACATGATGGGCAAGGCTTCCGCCATCATCGGCCCGACGCTCGTGGGCGTCGTCGCCGCGACGACCGGCGATCCGCGGCTGTCGATCCTCTCGATCGTCGTGCTGTTCCTCGCGGGCGGCGCGCTGCTCGTCGTCGCGGCGCGCTCGGAGCGCGCTGCGGCGACGTGACGGGCCCGGATGCCCGAGGCCCGAAATCCGCTCGGAAGTTCCTCTGGAACCCCGGGCGTCCGCAGCCGTCATCAGTCGCAGTCATCAGTGCTAGTTGCCGGACGCCCACGCGGCGGGATCGAGCGCGTAGAACTCCCGCAATAGGCCGTAGAGGCGCGGATGTTCCGCGCGGAGTTCGACCGGGCGGTCGAAGAAGTCCTCGGACGCGACGGCGAAGAACTCGCCCTCGTCCTCGGCGGCGTAGGGATCGAGGAAGGTGTCGTCGCCGCGATCGACCGTGTCGAGCAGGGACTCGAACTCGGCCGCAAGGTCGTCCGCCCAGTCCGCGAGTGGCCGGTCGCTGCCGGCGAGGCCGAGTCCTTCGGCGTCGAGATAGTGCGCGAACTCGTGCAGCGCGACGTTGTAGCCGCTGCCGGGCTCGCGTGCCGCCTCGAGCACGTCCTCCCACGACAGGATGATGCGGCTCGACTGCCACGCCTCGCCGGACAGCACGCGTCGTCGCTGCTCGACGACGCCCGATTCGTCCTCGACTTCGTCCTCCACCCAGAACGCCGCGGGATAGACGAGGATCGAGTGCAGCTCGTCGTAGTGGCCGCGTCGGCCGAGCACGAGCAGGCAGGCGAGCGCCGCGATAGTCGCCCGCATCTCGTCCGTCACGACGAGCCCGTTGCAGCCGACGAACTCCTTTTCGGCGAGGAACGCGCCCATGAGCGCCTCGAGCCGCGGGCGCAGTTCGGGTGGCAGGACGCGCGCAGCCGGGACGTTGCGGTCCACCGCCGTGACGGCTGCCGGGTCGAGCGGCAGGGCCATGTGCCGCGCGCGTCGCCGCGCCCGCCACAACGGCGCGCCGACGAGCCATGCGAGCACGCCCGTCGCGACGACGACGATCGCGACGAGCGCCGGCGACACGTCAGCCGTACGTCTTCTTCATGCGCTCGACGAGCTTGACGTAGGACTCCATGGCCTCGGTCGAGCCGGTACCCTTGAGCTTCGCCCACGCGTCGTACTTGGCGCGCCCCGCGAAGTCGAGCGCGCCCGGGCGCTCGCCCTGAACGTCACCGACGGTGGCCTGCTTGTACTGCGCGTAGAGGCGCAGCATGTCCTCGCTGTCGGGACGCTTGGTGAGTTTCTGGACGTCGGCCGCGGCGGCTTCGAACTGCTTCTTGAGGTCTGCCATGGGTGCGCTCCCCGGTGTCGATGGCTCAAGCATAACCGACAACCGCCGCGCGACGGATCGCTGCCGACTCGGACGTCCGGGGGTCGGGTGCACCTGCCGGACGGACGGCGCAAGTACATCCCTGTAGCCTCGCGCGCCGCATCCGTGCGGCGCGACGCCGTCCGGCAGGTGCACCCGACCCCCGGACATCCTCGGCCGCGGTTCACACGCGCAGCCGGTTGACGCGATGCTTGAGCTCGCGCAGGTCGGACGTCGCCGGCGCGGGCCCGTACCGGAGTCCGGCATAGAGCTGCCGGATCCCACGGAGCTCGGGAGCGAGATCCGGGCAACTCGCCGCGGCACGCTCGAGGAACGCGACGGGACCCTCGCTCGGGCCCTGCTCGAGCCCGCGACGACGCAGCCGGCGCACGACCTGGGCGTGCAGTCGGGCAGGCCAGTCGCGCGTCGGCTCGCGGTAGCGCCACGCGAGCCAGGCGGACAGTGCCACGAAGAAGGCCGCGACGCTCGCGGCGAGTCCGAGGCCGAGTGCGCGCCAGTCCGGCTCGTCGACCCCGAGGCGCTCGAGCAGGTCGAGCTGTCGGGTGGCGTTGTAACGCACGACCTGCTCGTTCCAGAGGTCGTTGACCGTGTCCCAGGTGAGTTCCACCTGCAGCCAGAGACTGCTCGCCTCTCGCAGGCGCCCGGGCACGGACTCCGTCGCGGGCAGCGCGTCGAGCA
>Ga0105090_10000228_pt1 | contig 25676 bp, 25 predicted proteins | sample PPLLak3March2015_FD_79110 | JGI IMG/M metagenome (GOLD analysis project Ga0105090, IMG submission 79110) | Freshwater sediment microbial communities from Prairie Pothole Lake near Jamestown, North Dakota, USA - PPLs Lake P7 Core (1) Depth... | ecosystem: Environmental > Aquatic > Freshwater >...
GCTTGTTCGGTGTATGCAGCGCGGCCCAATACCTGCCGCAAGCTGCTGGTCATGAGTGATCCGGCCTGTTGTGATGTGCAACAGGGTCGTACGGACCAGATCGACCGTTGGTTCAGCTGGGAGGCTGAAATGATGGAGGTGGCGGCGCTCGAAGTGTTCGGCATGACCCTGTTGCCGCGCGCTGTATTGCAGGTTTTGCAGCAGAAATGAGCCTGCGGCGTTGACCCTGCCTGTCGGCATCGGTAAACTCATACCTGATGGTTTTGCTCAGGTATTTTTTGATGTAGCTAATTTTTGGAGCAGCTAATTTTTGGAGTCGCATATGTCCGTTCAAGACGAAATCAAGAAACAGGTGACCGGTAACAAGGTCGTGCTGTACATGAAGGGTTCACCCGATTTTCCGCAATGCGGTTTTTCGGCGAATGCAGTCAACATCCTGCGCTCCTGCGGCGTGAATGAAATGTTCACCGTCAACGTGCTGGAAAATCCGGAAATCCGCCAGGGCATCAAGCAGTACGCCAACTGGCCGACAATTCCGCAGCTGTATGTCGATGGCGAGTTTGTCGGCGGCTCGGATATTGTCACCGAGCTTTACCAGAGCGGCGAGCTGAAGAAAATGCTGCAGACCTGAATCCTGCACTGATTTTCGCGCGTTCAGAAAAAAACCGGCGCCAGCCGGTTTTTTTGTTTCAAGCGCTTTTGTTGTGATGACTAACCGTTCAGGTAACGGTAAGCGACCTGCACCAGCAGGATGAACGCCATCGCCATCAGCATGCGGCGCATCCAGGTCTTGTAGGTTTCGCCGTGGATGCGGCTGCGCACACGGGTGCCGATCAGGCTGGTGACCGTGGCGACGGCCGCCAGCGGCAGCGTCATCAACCACAGTGACGGCGCGGCAATGTCGCTGGCGGCCAGGGTGCCGAACTGCGCGACCTTGCCGGCAAAAAACGAGATGTTCATTGCCGGTACCAGCAGCAGCGGCGGCAGGCCGATGCCGAAGTAATAAATGATCAGCGGTGGCGCTGCGATGTTGGCGGTGCTTTCGCTGATACCTCCCAGTACGCCGAACACCACACCGAAGGACTTGTCATGCCGGCGCATCAATGCGGATTCGCCGCGACCCAGGCGTTCCATGTTCAGGTAAAAGAGGATTACGCCGGCGAGCAGCAGGGCGTAGGGAAAATCCGGGAAAAGCACGAACAGCCGCGCGCCGATCATCGCACCCAGCACTGCCAGCAGCGACATCCACCAGAAGCGGCGCAGGACACCGGCGAAGCCGGGGCTGCGCCAGATGCTGATGATGACCGTGGCGATGCAGGGGATCAGCACCATGACCACCGCAAACTGCATGTTGGTTGCGGCTGCGATCAGCGGCGTTGCAATCATCGGGAAACCGAGACCCAGCGCACCTTGCACCCAGCCGGCGATGGCAATGATGATCACCACGTACGCGATCAGCCAGGGCGAGAAGGACTCCAGACCCGGCACGTTGGCGGGACTTAACGCGAGTCGCGGGCGCGGTTCAGCGCAAGCGCGACGACTTCAGAAACATGCAGAGCATTGCGTTCTGTGAGCTGCGAAATCTGCTCGCGGCAGCTGTAGCCGCTGGCGATGATCATGGTGTGTTCATCGGCGGCACGCACCGCCGGCAGCAAGGCGGATTCGCCGGCTTTGACCGACACTTCGTAGTGTTTCGGGTTGAAGCCGAACGCACCAGCCATGCCGCAGCAGCCGGATTCGACAGTGCGCGCGTGTATGCCCAGCCGCTTCAGCAAGGCCATTTCTGCGGCCATGCCAAATACCGATTTCTGGTGACAATGGCCGTGCACCAGTGCCTCGCCACCGAGCTGCGGGGCGTCCCAGTCACTGATGTTCATCAGGAAATCGCTGAACAAATGGCTTTGTCTGCTCAGGCGCTGTGCCAGCACATCGTCAGGGAAAAAATTCAGCAGTTCATCGCGGAACACTGACAGGCAGGCCGGTTCGAGGCCGATGATGGGCACCCCCGCACGGATGTCGTCCTGCAAGGTATTGAGGATTTCCTTCAGATGGTTGCGTGCACTGTCGAGCATGCCGAAGTCGTACAGCGGCCGGCCACAGCACAACTGTTTCTGTGGAACGGTGACGGTGTAACCCAGCGCTTCCAGCACTTCGACCGCGGCGGCGGCCGAACCTGGCTGGAAATGATTGTTGAAAGTATCGGCCCACAGGATGACCCGGCCACGCGGGCCGGGGGCCGTAGCGCGCCGCCGTGAGAACCACTTTCGGAAAGTTCGGCGCGCAAATTTCGGCACTTCACGTTGTTGCGCCACACCGCCGGCAAATTTGATCAGTCTTGCCAGACCGGGTGTGTGTGTCAGCAGATTGACCAGGCGCGGCGCCACCGAGGCAAGCCGTGCCCAGCGGTTGATCAGTCCCATGGTGTAGGCCTGCACCGGACGCAGGCGGCCCAGATAATGATGATGCAGAAACTCGGCCTTGTATGAGGCCATGTCGGTATGAGTCGGGCAATCGCTTTTGCAGCCCTTGCAGGCCAGGCACAGGTCCAGCGCTTCCCGCACTTCCTCGTTACGCCAGCCGTCATGGATGATTTCGCCGCGCAGCATTTCCGCCAGCAGCCGCGCGCGGCCGCGGGTCGAAAAGCGTTCTTCTCGCGTCGCACGGTAACTCGGGCACATCACGCCGCCTTCATGCGCGCGGCATTTGCCCATGCCGACGCAGCGTTCGACGGCACGGTTAAAGCCCTGGCCTTCGCGGCTGATGAAGGAAAACTGTGTGGCAGGGCGCACCGGGTGGTAGTCGGGACCGTATTTCAGGTTTTCATCGGCGCGGTAAGGATCAATGACCTTGCCCGGGTTCATGCGGTTGTCCGGATCCCAGATCGCCTTGAATTCACGGAAGGCCTGCATCAGCTCTTCGCCGTACATGATCGGCAGGAATTCAGCCTTGGCCTGGCCGTCGCCATGCTCACCGGACAGGGAGCCACCGTATTTGACAACCAGTTCGGCGGCGGCGCGCAGGAAACTGCGCCAGACCTTGATGCCTTCAGTGGAACGCGTGTCGAAGGTGATGCGGGCGTGTATGCAGCCGTCGCCGAAGTGGCCATAGAGGGAGGTCTGGTAACCGTGGCGATCGACCAGTGCCTGGAATTCGCGCAGGTAATCGCCGAGGCGCAGCGGATCGACGGCGGCGTCTTCCCAGCCGACAACGGGATCAGGCTGGTCGGGATGGATGGTCAGGGCAGTGGCCGATGCCGCAGTTTCTCGGATGGTCCAGATGCGTTCGCACATCGCCGAATCGGTGATCAGCCACGAGGAGGGTTGAAGAGCGCCAGCGGGTTTACCGGCGTAATGATCGATCAGGGCCTGCGCCTGTGCGCTGGCTGCATCGATGGTGTCGGCACCGAACTCGATCATGATCCAGGCATTACCCGCCGGCAGCAGCGCAATGTCTGCGCCGCGCAGTCCGCGTTCACGCAGTCCGCCGATGATGCGTTCATCGAGGCCTTCTGTGGCGATGGGTTTAAATGGCAGGATGTCAGGCACCGCATCGCCGGCCTGATAAATGTCGGGGAAGCCGAGCACGAGGATGACGCGTGAGCGCGGACTGTGCACCAGCCGGGTTTTGGCCTGCAGCGTGACCACGCAGGTGCCCTCGGTTCCGACCAGGGCGCGCGCGACGTGGAAACCGTTTTCTGGCAGCAGCTGGTCAAGGTTGTAACCGGAAACACGGCGTTTGATTTTCGGGAAACGCGCGCGGATCAGGTCGGCGTATTTGTCGCGCAACGCGCGCAGCCTGCCGTAGATTTCACCGCGGCGGCCACCGGCGCGGATGATGCGCACCAGTTCATCTTCGCTGGTCGGACCAACGGTCAGGCGCAGACCGTCGTAAGTGATGATGTCCAGGGTTTCGACGTTGTCGACGGTTTTGCCCGCCATCACCGAATGCGCGCCGCAGGAGTTGTTGCCGATCATGCCGCCCAGTGTGCAGCGGCTGTGTGTGGCCGGGTCCGGGCCAAAAGTCAGGCCGTGTAATTCAGCGGCATCGCGTAGCGTGTCGCAGACTGTCCCCGGTTCCACCCGGGCAGTGCGCGCGACAGGATCAATTTCGAGAACGTGATTGAGGTATTTGGAGGTGTCGATGACCACCGCGATGTTGACGCACTGGCCGTTCTGCGAAGTGCCTCCACCACGCGGCAGAATGGGAACGCCGAGTTCGCGGCAGACATCCAAGGTTGCGACGACGTCCTCGATGCTGTGCGGGATCACCACGCCGATGGGCACCTGGCGGTAGTTCGAGGCGTCGGCGGAATAGGCCGCACGGGCGCCGGTATCAAAACGGACTTCGCCAGTGATGCGCCGGGAGAGTTCCTCGGCCAGCACAACGGGGTCGGCGGCAGTCAGCAGCCGGTGGCCATCTACGGGGGCGTTCAATTCAACTCCGGGTTCAGTGCGACAGGAGACATCAACAGCCGGATTGTAACTTGCCCGATAAAATGACAGCCAAAACAACAGCCTATACTAAACTCAAGACTCTAATAAACGATAAATTAAATAATAAAAACAATAGCTTACACGATTCTATGCAAGCGCTTGCACCCGCTTTCCCGGCAGCGTATCATGCAATACCGCCGGCCGCATTTATCCGCCGGGCAGGCAAAATTTTTAACGACCCTGCGCTCGGGTGGTGCAACAGATTACCACCCCATGCCGCCATTTTTTACTGTGGAGGAACACCCTTGAATACCATGGCAGACAGCAAAAACATCGCCAAAGCAGCCGCTGCCGGCGGCAAAGTGCGCATGACCCCGTCCGAGGCTTTTGTTGAAACGCTGGTCGCGCAGGGCGTCAAGAATACCTTCGGCATCGTCGGTTCAGCTTACATGGATGCGCATGACCTGTTCCCGCTGGCCGGCATTCGTTTCCTGTCGGTGGCGCATGAACAGAACGCCGCGCACATGGCTGACGGTTATTCGCGGGTCACCGGCAAACATGGAGTGTGTATTGCGCAGAACGGTCCTGGCATTACCAACTTCGTCACTGGCATTGCTGCGGCGTACTGGGCGCATTCACCGGTGGTTTGCGTGACACCGGAATCGGGTAGCCTCAGCATGGGCTTGGGCGGCTTCCAGGAAACCGAGCAGCTGCCGATTTTTTCCAAAATCACCAAATGGCAGGTGCATGTCAATTCGCCGCTGCGCATTGCCGAGTTGACCGGTCGCGCCTTCGACATCGCGATGGCGGAACGTGGCCCGGTGCAGGTCAACATCCCGCGCGATTATTTCTACGGCGAGGGCGATTACGACATTCCGCAGCCACACAAGCTGGAGCGCGCTGCAGGCGGTCCGGAGTCACTGGATGCTGCGGCCAAAATGCTGGCCAAGGCCAAGTTCCCGGTGATTCTGTCCGGCGGCGGTGTGATCATGAGCAATGGCATCAAGGAATGCGCGGCGCTGGCCGAGTATCTGACTGCTCCCGTGGTGAATTCCTATTTGCACAATGATTCTTTCCCGGCCAGCCACGCTCTGTCCTGCGGTCCGCTGGGTTACCAGGGTTCGAAAGCGGCGATGAACATCATCGCCAAGGCCGACGTGGTGCTGGCGTTGGGTTCGCGGCTGGGACCCTTCGGCACACTGCCGCAGCACGGTCTCGACTACTGGCCGAAAAACGCCAAGATCATCCAGGTCGATGCGGATTCACGCATGCTCGGACTGGTCAAAAAAACCACCGTCGGCATTTGCGGCGACGCCAAGCTGGCAGCCGTTGCGTTGCTCGAACGCGTCAAGGCCATCGTCAAGCTGACACCCAACAAGGCGCGCATCGCCGAAGTGCAGAAGGCGAAAAAAGCCTGGGCCGATGAACTCGACAAATGGCCCTCGCCGAACACCAAGACCCGCATTGGTCCGCGCCAGGCACTGGCGGCATTGGCGCGTGCGATGCCGAAAAACGCGATGGTCTCCACCGACATCGGCAACGTGTGTTCGGTGTCCAACAGTTACCTGCATTTTGAGCAGGCGCCGTCCTTTCTTGCGGCAATGAGTTTCGGCAACTGTGGTTACGCCTTCCCGGCGGTGATGGGCGCAAAAGTCGGCCGTCCGGATCGCCCGGCCATCGCCTATGTCGGCGATGGTGCCTGGGGTATGAGCCTGAACGAGGTGATGACCTGTGTGCGTGAAAAAATTCCTGCGATCGCCGTGGTGTTCAACAACGGCCAGTGGGGCGCCGAGAAAAAGAACCAGGTCGATTATTTCGAAAATCGTTTCCTCGGCACCAACCTGCAGAATCCCAATTTCGCCGAGGTTGCTGAGGCCATGGGTGCGCAGGGCCTGACGGTGGAACATGTCGATGAAATCGGTGATGCACTGCGCGCAGCAGTGCGTTCCAACAAACCGACGGTGATCAACATGATGCTGACCCAGGAGCTGGGAGACCCGTTCCGCCGCGATGCGTTCCGCCAGCCGCAGCGCCTGCTGGCCAAGTATCGCAAGCACAGTGCGAAGCAATATCGTTAATCGCCATAAGCCGCCACCGAAAAAGCCGGCTGACGCCGGCTTTTTTCTCTTGAATTTTTCCTGACAGTCTGATGAGAGCCCGGTCCAACAAGGCGGCGCGGCTTGCCGATGTCGCGCGACTGGCCAAGGTCTCGACGGCGACGGTGTCGCGCGCGCTGACACTGCCGCACAAGGTCAAGGCGCGCACGCTGGAGCGGGTGCAGCAGGCGGCGCGCAGTCTCGGGTATGTCGCACATGGCGCTGCGCGCGCGCTGGCGTCGCGGCGCACGCACACCATCGGCGCCGTAGTGCCAACGCTGGACAATGCGATTTTTGCCAATACCATCCACGCGCTGCAGCGCACCCTCGATGCCGCGGGTTATGTGCTGCTGCTGGCCAGTCATGAATTCGATGCCGACATCGAAGCCCGCGTCACACGCACGTTGATCGAACGCGGCGTCGACGGCCTGGTGCTGCTGGGCACCACGCACCATCCCGCCATTTACCGGATGATCGAGGCGCATGTCGTGCCTTATGTGCTGACCTGGGCTTTCGATGAAAGCGGCAACCATCCTTGTGTTGGTTTCGACAACCGCGCCGCCGCAGTACGAATCACCAATTACCTGCTTGATCTCGGCCATCGCCGGTTTGCGATGGTTTCCGGCATCACCACGCATAACGAACGCGCGCAGGAACGCCTCGCCGGCGTGCGCGAGGCACTGCTGGCGCGCGGCATCACGTTGCCGGCGGAGCAGGTGGTGGAAAAACCCTATACCCATACCGGAGGGCGTGAAGGGCTGCGCGAACTGATGGCAGGACCCGAACGGCCGACCGCTGTGATCTGCGGCAACGATGTGCTGGCCATCGGCGCAATGGCCGAATGCCATGTACAGGGACTGGCGGTGCCGGATGATGTGTCGATCACCGGTTTTGACGACATGGAAATCGCTGCGCTGATGACGCCGGCGCTGACCACGGTGCGTTTTCCAACCACCGATCTCGGTGCTTACGCCGCCAACCACCTGCTGATGCGGCTGGAAGGCAAGGCGGTGGACCTGCGCTGCAAGCTGCCGACGGAACTGGTGGTACGCGCCAGCACGGCCGCACCCCGACCAGACTAAATCAGGGTTTTGCGTGCCTTGGCGATGGCGGCTTTAACGCGGGCCGGCGCAGTTCCACCGATGTGGCTGCGGCTTTTCATCGAACCTTCCAGGGTCAACGCCTCGAAAGCGTCGGCGGTGATCAGCTTTGAAAACTGCCGCAGGTCGTCGAGCGGCAGTTCGGCGAGATCGCAGCCGCGAGTTTCGGCGAAACGCACTGCCTGTGCCACGGCTTCATGGGCTTCGCGGAAGGGCAGGCCTTTTTTCACCAGATAGTCGGCAAGGTCGGTGGCCGTGGCATACCCTTCGCGGGCTGCTGCACGCATCCGGTCGACGTTGACCGTGATCCCGCCGACCATGCCGGCGAATACCGCGAGACTCATCATCAGCGTATCGACGGTGTCAAGCAGGGGTTCCTTGTCTTCCTGGTTGTCCTTGTTGTACGCCAGCGGCTGGCCTTTCATCAGTGTCAGCAGCGCTACGAGGTGACCATTAACGCGGCCGGTCTTGCCGCGCACCAGTTCCGCGACATCGGGATTTTTTTTCTGCGGCATGATCGACGAGCCGGTGCAGTAACGGTCGGCGATGTCGATGAAGCCAAAACGCGGGCTCATCCACAGGATCAGTTCTTCGCTGAACCGCGACAGGTGAGTCATCACCAGTGCGCCGGCAGCGACGAATTCGATGGCAAAGTCGCGGTCAGACACAGCATCCAGCGAGTTTTCGCAGACACCATCGAAGCCCAGTTCCTTGGCGACCATCAGCCGGTCGATCGGAAATGAAGTGCCGGCCAGCGCCGCGGCGCCCAGCGGCAGGCGGTTGACACGTTTGCGGCAGTCGGCGAAACGCTGGGCGTCGCGCGACAGCATTTCAAAATAAGCCAGCAGGTGATGGGCAAACGACACCGGCTGAGCCACCTGCAGGTGGGTGAAGCCCGGCATCACCGTGTCGGCATGGCTCTCGGCAAGGTCGAGCAGTGCCCGCTGCAGCCCTTTTATCAGGGTCTGCACGTGATCAATAGCCGCGCGCAGGTAAAGCCGCACATCAGTAGCCACCTGGTCGTTGCGCGAGCGTCCGGTGTGCAGCCGTTTTCCGGCGTCGCCAACCATGTCGGTGAGGCGGCGCTCGATGTTGAGATGAACATCCTCGAGGTCAACCGACCACGGAAAGGTGCCGGCGCGGATTTCGTCGCCGATGGCAGCCAACCCTTTTTCGATGGACTCGTGGTCGGCCGCGGTCAGGATGCCGACTGCATGCAGCATACGCGCATGCGCCACCGAGCCCTGGATGTCGAACTCCGCCAGCCGCTGGTCGAATCCGACCGATGCGGTGAAACGTTTGACCAGATCGTCAACCGGTTCGCTGAAACGCCCTGACCACGCTTTGGTGGCGTTAGGCCTCGCGCCACTTTTTGTTTTGTCCGGTGCTTTGTCTTTTGCCGACATGGATGTTTACAACGATTTTTACAGAATTTACAGAAGCTTTTTACGGCCCTGCTAGAATGAAACTGCCATGGTGCAGAGTATAAATCATAATGCCAACACCGGCCCCCTGCCGGACTTCCGCAATTTTGGAATTTTGTTGCGCATCGTGCTGATTGTGAACGGCATTGCACTGCTCGCGGCATTGTTGCAGGTGCCGACAGTCCGCGCGTGGCCGGCACAGTTCACAGAAAACGCCGCGCTGGTCGAACCGCTGTTGATTCTGAGCCTGCTGGTGCTTGCCGTGGTCGGCGATTTGCTGCGTCGTTTGCCCTATGCGATGGCGATAAGCGCCATCGTGCTGATCGAACTGGGTCTGACTGCCGCGCTGCATTTCGCCACCAAGGACCTTTTTTTTGTCGATGCGCATTCCTTGCCGCGCTGGTTGCTGATAGTTGCGCTGACTACCGGCATGCTGCTGGTTTATTTCGATTTGCGCGGCCGCGCTCTGTCGCCTGCGCTGGCGGAAGCGCGGCTGCAGGCGTTGCAGGCGCGCATCCGCCCGCATTTTCTGTTCAACAGCATCAACGCCGTATTGTCGCTGGTGCGCCAGGAACCGCGGCGTGCCGAAGCGGCGCTTGAAGATCTGGCCGGGCTGTTTCGTGCGCTGATGGCCGACAATAGCCAGCTGACGCCGATTTCCCGCGAGATCGAACTCTGCCGCCAGTATCTGGATCTGGAGCAGTTGCGGCTGGGCGAGCGCCTGCGGGTGGAATGGCATATCGAAAACATGCCGCCGGATGCGCTGGTGCCGTTGCTGGCACTGCAGCCCCTGCTGGAGAACGCGGTGTATCACGGCATTGAACCCGCTGAAACGCCCGGTGTGGTGAGCATCACCATTCATGTCGCCCGCGACCGGCTGCATGTGGTGCTGCGCAACCCGTACCGGGTGACCGGCGACCACCATGTCGGCAACAAGATGGCCCTGGCCAACATACGCGAACGCCTGCAGCTGCATTTCGACGTTGCCGCAGAACTGACGACGCAGATCGGCGAAAACACCTTTGAGGTGCGTATGGTCATGCCGTACCTGAAGGCAGAGTGAGGAGGATGGCGCTGTGACTTCAATCCCGCGTCGCGTATTGATCGTCGATGACGAGGCACCGGCGCGCAGCCGCATGCGCGACCTGCTGGCCGACGTCAATGCCGGACTGCCGGTGGTGGTTGCCGGCGAGGCCGCCAACGGACGTGATGCGCTGCAGATCGCCGAAACCGGCGGTGTCGATGTTGCGTTGCTGGACGTGCGCATGCCCGGCATGGATGGCATCGAGTTGGCGCGCCACCTTCAGCAACTGCAGTCGCCGCCGGCGGTGATTTTCACCACAGCATACGATGCCTATGCGATTCAGGCTTTTGAATTACACGTGGTCGATTACCTGCTGAAGCCGATCAAGGCATCGCGGTTGCAGGAGGCGCTGTCGCGGGTTGTGCAAACGCCGGTGCTGAATCCCGAAACCCTGCGCAGCATGCAGCAGGCGCCGCGCGCCTGCCTCAGCGTGGGGGAACGCGGCCGAGTGCATCTGATCCCGGTGGAGGAGATCCTGTACCTGCGTGCCGAACTCAAATACATTACGGTGCGCACCGCCGTCCGCGAATACCTGATCGAGGAATCACTGACCCAGCTCGAACAGGAATTTGCGGAGCGCTTTGTCCGCATTCACCGCAACTGCCTGGTGGCGCGTGCCGCCATCCGCGGTTTCGAACGGGTGGGTGCGGAATCCGGTGAAGGGCCGTGGCAGGTGGTGCTGGCCGGACTCGAAGAACGCATCCCGGTGAGTCGCCGCCAGCAGCACATCGTGCGTGAGCTTGCTCGCTGATGACTTGAATCAGCGCCCGCGCGGGCGCATGCGGTTCAGCCCCGCTTCAATCGCCTGTTCGATATACAGCCGGTAAAAATCGTCGGCCAGCAGTCCGGTGATCGGCGGCGCGACGCGCTGGCCGTCGGCATCAAACACGATCAGGGTCGGCACCCGTTTGATGTCGAGACTGCGTGCGTACCGGCGATGTGTGGTCGCGATGCCGGCGAAGTCGCGCATGGCTGTGCTGCGATCGACGTCGATTTCAAGGATCAGCACGCGATTTTTCCATGTTGGGTCGGTTTGCAGGGGCAGCAGGTAATCGCGCCGCGCGACCGCGCAATACGGGCAGGACTGCTGCATGAAGGCGATCAGTACCGGCGTGCGGCGTGTCCGGGCCTCGGCGGCGGCTTGCGCCAGATCGTTTGCCGGCTGCAATTGAGCGGTAGCCGGCGCTGCGCTGAGGGGCGTGTGAAAAGTGGTGGCAAATAAGGTGACAAATACCGCCCATGATACAATCGGGCGGCACCAAATTTTTAAAATATTCATTAAAATCAATATGATAAAGAGCTCCAGCCGGCGCCAACCCGATTCTGTGGTGATCGCCACGCGCGAGTCTGCGCTGGCTATGTGGCAGGCCCGGCATGTGCAATCCGAGCTGCAGCGATTATATCCGCGGCTGTCGGTATCCATACTCGGCATGACCACGGCCGGTGACCGCAATCTCGACACTTCGCTGGCAAAGATCGGCGGCAAAGGCTTGTTCGTCAAGGAACTCGAGGATGCGCTGGCCGACGGCCGGGCTGATATCGCGGTGCATTCAATGAAGGACGTGCCCATGCACCTGCCCGACGGTTATGCGCTGGCTGCCGTGCTGGAGCGTGCCGACCCGCGCGACGCCTTTGTCGCAAATGATTTCAAAGGACTGGCTGAATTGCCCGCAGGTACGCGGGTAGGAACCTCCAGCCTGCGTCGCGAATGCCAACTGCGCGCGCAATATCCCCGCTTGTTGATTGAGCCGCTGCGCGGCAATGTGCAAACCCGCTTGCGAAAACTCGACGAAGGCCAGTACGGCGCGATCATTCTCGCTGCAGCGGGCCTGAAACGGCTCGGTCTTGCCGACCGCATTGCTGCGCTGCTAACCCCGGAAGAAAGCCTGCCTGCGGTCGGCCAGGGCGCGCTGGGCATTGAATGCCGCGGCGATCGCAGCGACTTGTTTGAATTGCTGGCCCCGCTGGTGCATCAGGCTACACAACAGTGTGTCTACGCCGAGCGTGCGTTTTCGCGGACGCTGGCCGGCAGCTGCAATGTTCCGCTCGCCGGGTTTGCTGAATTGGGCGGCACACAACTGCGCATGCGCGGACTGGTCGGCGCGCCGGATGGTTCACGAGTAGTGCGCGGCGAGATGACCGGTGTGGCAACGGATGCCGAAGCGTTGGGCATCGCGCTGGCTGAAGATCTGAAACGCCAGGGGGCTGCGGACATCCTCGCGGCGCTCGACCACCAGCCATGACCCCCGCCGCCGCCGCGCTCGCCGGGCGTGGCATCCTGATCACGCGTCCGGCGCATCAGGCGGGGCCATTGGCGGCACTGATACATGCCGCGGGCGGACGGCCTGTCATTTTCCCGACGCTGGAAATTCTCGATCCCGCCGATTCACAACCTCTGCTCGACGCCATCGCGCGGCTGGAAAATTATGATCTGGCCATTTTCATCAGCCCCAATGCCGTGACACGGGTGATGGAACGCATGGCCGGGCGTCGCACCTGGCCGGCAGGTCTGCGTGTCGCCGCGATCGGCAAGGGGGGCGTCACTGAACTGGAGCGCCATGGCATCCATGGGGTGATCGTGCCGCAGCGTGGTTTTGACAGTGAGCGTCTGCTCGAAATGCCCCAACTGCAGGCCGTCAGCGGACAACGGGTGCTGATCCTGCGCGGCGACGGTGGGCGTGAATTGCTTGGAGATACGCTGGCGGCACGTGGCGCGCAGGTCGATTACGTCACCTGTTATCGTCGCGCGCGACCGCAAACGGATCCGGTGCCTTTGCTGCAGGCTTGGGCGCATGACGGGATCCATGCAATGGTAGTCACCAGCAGCGAAGGCCTGCGCAATCTGTTTGTGATGCTCGGCAAACCCGGCGAGTCCCTGCTGCAACACACAACGCTGCTGGTGCCGCATCCGCGCATCGCCGCTGTGGCGCGGGGGCTTGGCTGTCGCGAGGTCATCGAGACTGCGGCAGGGGATGACGGCCTGATCGCGGGCCTGTTGCAGCAGTTCGCAGCGAAATAGCCGCAGCATCCGCGTGGTATTCTTGATTGATGAGTGAAGAACCCACAACAGCCGGCAATGGCGTAACACCGGCGGCTGCCGTCCCGGCGGCGCGCAGCGGCGCGTTGCCGGCGCTGGCGCTGCTGGTGGCGCTGGCAGCTTTGGGTTTTTCCGGTTACCAGTGGTACCAGGATCGCAGCTCGGACAATGTACTGCGTCGCGAACTTGCGCAGCGCCTGGCGAGCATGGAAGAGCAAAACAAGGATGCCGGCGCACGCGTATTGCAGGCGATGGCGGCGTTGCGCGAAGCCGAGATCAAGGTGGGTGTGCTGGAAGCCAAACTCGCGGAATCGCAGAACCAGCAGGTTGCGCTCGAAGCACTGTATCAGGAACTCTCGCGCAACCGCGACGAGTGGGCTTTTGCCGACATCGAACAATCCATTCTGCTGGCCAGCCAACAGTTGCAGATCGCGGCCAACGTGCGCACTGCGCTGATCGGCCTGGAGAATGTCGAGGCGCGACTGCAGCGCATGGATCAGCCGCGCTACAGCCTTCTGCGCCGGGCGCTGGCACGGGACATCGACCGCCTGAAAGCGTTGCCACTGGTTGACGTATACGGCACCAGCGCACGACTCGACGACGCCATTGCCGCGATCGACCGCCTGCCGCTGGCGATGGATGCGCGCGCGCGGCCGGATACAGCGGTAACTGCTACCCCAGCAGCTCCCGCCACGGAAACACCGGCGTGGGAGCGGGTGATGCGTGAGGCTTGGCGGGAACTGCGCCAGCTGGTGCGTGTGCAGAGTGCCGGAGTGCAGGATGTGGCACTGCTGGCACCCGAACAGGCTTTTTTCCTGCGCGAGAACCTGAAACTGCGCCTGCTGAGTGCGCGCATTGCCCTGCTGTCGCGTGACAGCAAAAGTTATCAGGGCGACCTGCAGGCGGCGTTGTCCGCGCTGGAACGTCATTTCGACAAGCGTGACAGCAACGTCATGGCGATCGCGGCGGCGCTGCGCAAATTGCAGTCGGCGCAGGTGCAGATCGACCTGCCGGACCTGCAGGACACCCTGGAAGCATTGCGCAAATTGCGCCTGCCCCGAGCCAAGGGGGCGGCGTAAGCGCCGTCCCTGCAACGTTTCCGTTTACAGACTACGATGCGCTGGCTGATCTGGATACTGGTTGTGGCGGCCTTCGCAACAGGCCTCACGCTGCTGGCGCAGATGAACACCGGTTACGTGCTGGTGGCGCTGCCCGGGCACCGCATTGAACTGTCGCTGAATTTTGCGCTGGTGCTGTTGTTGCTGGGTTTTGCCTCGGGTTATTTTCTGGTACGGTTGCTGGTCACCACCATTGAGCTGCCGGGACGCGTGCTGCGCTTCCGTGCGGCGCGGCGCCGTGAAACCGCGCATGGTACGCTGGTCGAAGCCTTGCGCGAGTTTTTTGCCGGGCGTTATGCCAAGGCCGAAAAAGCGGTGAACCGCGCAGTCGCGCTGGGTGAAGCTGGCGACTTGGGTGCCGTCATTGCCGCACGTGCAGCGCACGAACTGCGCGAGCCCGGACGCCGTGACGCCTACCTCGCACAATTGACCGCCGATCCCGCGCGACCCGACACTGCCGCGGCAATCAGTACGGCGCAGATGCTGCTCGAAGACAGACGGCCGGAAGACGCGCTGGCGGCACTTTCGGTGCTGCCGAACAAACATACCGCAGCACTACGTCTGGAATTGCGCGCGCGGCAACGTATCGGACAATGGGAGCAGGTGCCGGCGCTGATCGATCTGCTGGAAAAACGCAATGTATTCAGCGTCGAGCAGGCCGATGCCGAACGCCGCTATGCCTGGCGGCAGTTGATCCAGCGCAAGTCCGGTGATGTGCAGGAGCTTGCTGCAACCTGGAAACGTGTGCCCGACCGTTATTGTCGCGACACCGCTGTAGCCGGTGCCGCGGCAGTGGCGTTTCTCGGGCTGGGACAACACGCCGAGGCGGCGGCCATCATTGAGAGCAGCCTCGACCGGGAATGGGACAGCGGGCTGGCCGCCCTGTATGGCGAGTGTGGCGGTGCCGATTCGCTGCGACAGATCGAAAACGCCGAACGCTGGCTGAAGGCGCACCGTACGGATGCCGCCTTGCTGCTTGCGCTTGGACGCCTGTGCGCTCGGCAGCAGCTGTGGGGCAAAGCGCAGAGTTATCTGGAGGCGAGCGTTGCGTTGGAGCCGACTTACGCCGCACACCTGGAGCTCGCGCAGTTGCATCAGCGCCTGGAACGCGGTGAGGCAGCGCGCGCCCACCACCAAGCCAGTCTTGAACTGGCAGTGGCGCAACTGCACCGGGACGCCGCAGCGCATCGGCGCAAACCGATTTGACGGGAAGCCTGCTGACGTTAAGGCGGCTGACTTTAAGACTGCGGACGTAATACCTTGTTATGCGGCGGTGGCGGGCGTGAACGCGTCGGCGTAAAACGCCGCTTCAGGCAGACTGCAGCGGGCGAGGAAATCGCGGCGTGCGGCTTCGATCATGGCGGGCGCCCCGCAGGCATAGACCTCGTGCCCGGACAAATCCGGAAGATCGGCCATCACCGCTTCATGCACCAGGCCGCAGCGTCCGGTCCAATCATCCTCCAGTCCTGCATCCGACAGCACCGGCACATAAGTGATGCCGTGTTCGCGCTGCCACGCCGCGGGCAGTTCGTCCAGGTAGAGGTCGGCTGTCCGCCGCGCGCCGCGGTAGAGCAGCAGCGGCCGTTTGATCTTGTGGTGTATTGCGTGTTCGATGATGGCCTTGATCGGTGCGAATCCGGTGCCGCCGGCCACCAGCACCGCCGGTTTTTCATTGTCCTCACGCAGGTAAAAGGTGCCGAGCGGACCTTCGAAACGCAGGATGTCCTTTTCTTTCATCTGCGTGAACACATGGATGCTGAACGGGCCGCCGTAATTGCGCAAGTGCAACTCCAGCAGGCCGTCGTCGTGCGGCGGATTCGCCAGCGACAGGCTGCGGCGCGTGCCGTTTTTCAGCAGAATATCGATGTACTGGCCGGCGAGGAACTGCAGGCGTTCCGAGGCGGGCAGGCGCAGGCGGATGCGCATAACGTCGGGGGCGACCAGTTCCAGTGACTGCACCCGGCACGGCATTGTTTTTACCGGGATGTCCTTGACTGCGCCGATTTCCCGACATTCGATGATCAGGTCGGAACGGGGCTGTGCCTGGCAGAACAGTGCCATGCCGGCTGCGCGTTCAGCGGCGGGCAGCGCGCTGTCCTGGGATTTGCCGTGATCAACAACACCCGCAGCCACCTTGCCCTTGCATGAGCCGCAGCTACCGTTGCGGCAGCCATAAGGCAGCCGGTAACCCTCGCGCAGCGCGGCTTCTAGCACGGTTTCGCCGGGCGCTGCCTGGAAAACATGGCCGCTCGGCTGGATGGTAATTTGGGAGGGCATTGCTCGGATTTCAGGGGGCTGGGCTAAAATGGATGGCTATGATGACGAAGCTGTAAATGTGGCTGTAAAGCGGTGGCTGTAAAGCGCGGGGACTATGTAATGAAGCGGTTGCTGATCATCGGTTGTGGCGATGTGGGTTTGCGTGTTGCAGTGTTGCTGCGCGCGCGCCATCGCATTTATGCGCTGACCCACAACGCCGAGCGTGTTGCTGAACTGCGCCGGAGCGGCCTGATGCCGCTGTTCGGCGACCTCGACCGGCCGGATACGCTGGCCGGCCTTGCCGGTCTTGCCCACGACGTCATCCACCTTGCACCACCGCCCGCGCGCGGCCTCAATGATACGCGCACTGCGCACCTGATCGCGGCACTCGGACGGGGCCGCAGTCTACCACGGCACTTTATCTACATCAGCACCAGCGGCGTTTATGGCGATTGCAGCGGTGCGCTGGTCGATGAAACCAGTCCCTTGCGTCCGCAGACGGATCGCGCGCGCCGCCGCGCCGATGCAGAACAGCGGCTGCGCGACTGGGGCGCACGCACGGGGGTTTGCGTCAGCATCCTGCGCGTGCCGGGCATTTATGCCGCTGATCGGCTGCCAGTGGCGCGCATCGAACGTGGCACGCCGGCGCTGCGGCCGCAGGACGATACTTACGTCAACCATATACACGCGGATGACCTGGCGAGGATGGTGGTCGCGGCCCTGCATCACGGCCAGGCCAACCGCAGTTACAACGCCAGCGACGACGCGCCGCAGAAAATGGGAGACTACTTCGACCTGGTGGCGGATCGTTTTCACCTGCCGCGCCCGCCTCGCGTGACCCGGGCCGAGGCGAGGGCAGTGATGCCGGAGAACCTGTACTCCTTCATGAGCGAATCGCGACGCCTTGCCAACGGGCGCATCAAGCAGGAGCTGCGCGTCAGGCTGCGTTACCCGACCGTGCGCGAAGGTATAAGTGATGCGGATGCCCTGCAGGTTCCGCCCCATGTCCGCTGACCATGAGGTGCTGCTGGTGATGTCCAGCCTGCCGGACCAGACGGTCGCGCAGCAACTGGCGCGCACGCTGATCGAGCGGCGGCTGGCCGCCTGCGTCAGCGTGCTGTCGCCCTGTAAATCGGTGTATCGCTGGCGCGGTGCAGTGGAATGCGCCGAGGAAGTGCCGGTGCTGATCAAGACCACGGCGGGCTGTTATGCCGAACTGGAATCGGCCCTGCGCGCACTGCATCCCTACGAACTTCCGGAAATCGTCGCGGTCTCAGTGACGCGCGGTTTGCCTGCCTACCTTGACTGGGTGGCCGGCGAAACCACGCCCCCCGCAATTTCCTCATCAACCTTGTTACCCTCATCGTCCAGCTCAACACCGTCCGGCTCAACACCGCCCACCTCATCACCGTCCAATTCAACATGATCCTGCGCCGCTTATTCCTGTTGCTGATGCTGTGCGCCGGTTTTGCGCATGCGGCCAATCCCGAATTGCTGGATCCGGAAAAAGCCTTTGCGTTCAGCGCCCGTGTCGCCGGGCCGGATACGATCGAAGTGCGTTATGTGATCGCCAAGGGTTATTACCTCTACCGCGACAAGCTGCGTTTCACGCTGGAGCCTGCGACGCTGGGCAATGGCAGCGCGATACTGCCGCAGGGGCTGGTGCACAAGGACGAGTTTTTCGGCGAGACCATGATTTACCGCGACGAGGTGCGCATCACGTTGCCGGTTCATGCCGGCAGCGGGATCGACCGTGTGGTGCTGACCGCGGTGTCTCAGGGCTGTGCCGATGTCGGCGTCTGTTATGTGCCGGTAGAACAGAAAGCAGACTTGCGGCTGGCCGCCGCGGGGTCTGCGGCGGTCCCCGGTGATGGCGCAATGTCGCGGCTGTTTTCGGGCGCAGGCAATGCTGCACAGCCCGCAGGCGCGACCGCAAAAGGCGAGGATGCGCTGATCGCCGAATTGTTTAACGGTGAAACCTGGTTGCTGATCCTGAGCTTTTTCGGCTTCGGTCTGCTGCTGTCGTTCACACCCTGCGTATTGCCGATGGTGCCCATCCTGTCCGGCATCATCATCGGTCAGGGTCAAAAGATGACCCGCATGCACAGCCTGTTGCTGTCCGCCGCTTACGTGCTGGGCATGGCCATTACCTACACTCTGGCGGGGGTTGCCGCCGGATTGTCCGGTGCGCTGCTGTCGGCGGCGCTGCAGAATCCCTGGGTGCTTGGTACTTTTGCCGCGGTGTTTGTTGCGCTGGCACTGTCGATGTTCGGTTTCTACGAGTTGCAGTTGCCGTCCTCGTTGCAGTCACGCCTGGCCGGGACCAGCGGCCGCCTGCATGGCGGACATTACACGGGTGTGTTTGTGATGGGCGCGTTATCGGCACTGATCGTCGGCCCCTGCGTTGCGGCACCCTTGGCGGGCGCGCTGCTTTATATCTCGCAAAGCGGCAGCGCCGCGCTCGGCGGAGCCGCGCTGTTTGCGATGGCGCTGGGCATGGGTGTGCCCTTGCTGGTGGTCGGCGCATCCGCCGGTGCGTTATTGCCGAAAACCGGACCGTGGATGGAGACCGTCAAACGCTTTTTCGGCGTGATGCTGCTGGCGGTGGCGATTTACCTGGTGTCACCTGTCCTGCCAGTGACCGCACAGATGCTGGCTTGGGCCACGCTGCTGACCTTCACCGGCATTTACCTGCGCGCCCTCGATCCCTTGCCGCCGGCCGCCGGCAGTTTTGCCCGGCTCAGCAAAGGTGCCGGCGTGATTGCGCTGGTCATGGGCATCGCTTTTGTCATCGGTGCGCTGTCCGGCGGCCGCGATGTGTTGCAGCCGCTGTCGGGGTTGCGCGCTACAGCGGCAGCTGCGCCGGCCGGTCCAGGCGTTTCATTCCAGCGGGTGGCCAATCTTGCCGAACTGGATGCGGCGATTGCTGCCGCCAGAGGCAAAACCCTGATGCTCGATTTCTATGCGGACTGGTGCGTCAGTTGCAAGGAAATGGAGCGTTATACCTTCAGTGATCCGGAGGTGAAGTCGCGCCTTGCCGGCATGATCAAAATCCAGGCGGATGTGACCGCCAATACGGCGGAGCACAAAGAGCTGCTGAAACGATTCCAGCTGTTCGGTCCGCCCGGCATCGTGTTTTTCGACCCGGCCGGCCGCGAAATCCAGGGATTGCGCGTGATCGGTTTCCAGCCGGCCGGCAAGTTCGCCGCGGTCCTGGATCAGGCGCTGGCTGTCCGGTGACGCCGGTCCGGCGGGCATTGCTGATTGCCGGGATCGGCGGAGTGGCTGCGACGGCTGGCTACTTCGCCAATGCCTGGCGCATCGGCGTCTTGGGGCCAGGTGCGGGCGGTGATGCGGCTCATGGTGATGTGGCGGCTGCGATCCTCGGCAGCACTTTGCATACCCTCGATGGGATGCCGCAGACGCTGGCCGGGTTGCGCGGAAAGATTCTGGTGATCAATTACTGGGCGACCTGGTGCGAGCCCTGCCGGGAAGAAATCCCGCTGTTTGTCCGCCTGCAGCAGGAATATGGATCCAAAGGTGTGCAATTTGTTGGTATCGCCGTAGATCAGGCGGACAAGGTCAGGGGTTTTGCCAAAGAGTTCAACATCAACTATCCGCTGCTGATTGCCGGACTCGACGCCGTGGAGTTGTCCCGCAAGGCAGGCAACAAGGCCGGGGTCTTGCCCTACACCTTGGTGCTGGACCGGACAGGAAATATCGTCGCCAGCCTCGTAGGGGGCATATCCGAGGCCCGGATGCGGGCTCAGTTGGACCCATTGTTGTAGTTATCTTTCATTAAAACCAGCGTAATTTCGGCTAATTTCCGGTTTCTCTGGTAATTCCTGGAAATCAGCTTGGTGTGCCAGGCGGTCCAGCACACGCCTAGAGTCGAGGCCGAATGTCGCGAATGTGTGACGCCGATGGGGTGGTAGTCAACCTCAGTTAAATACCTTATTAATATGGACATTTGCCGTTAACCTAAGGCAAAATCCGCCATCTTGCTGAAAACTGCTTGGGCTTGGCTGATCAAAGGGATTTCTGCTGCCCAAGGGATGCCGACGCTTATAAACACGAAGACCAACGGAACGTCATGGCCAGTAATAAACCCGGCGCCAAACAATTGTTGCTGCTTAACGGCCCAAACCTGAATCTGCTGGGTACGCGCGAGCCGGGCATTTACGGCGCAACCACATTGGCGGAAATCGAAGCCGGACTGCTGACACGGGCACAGGCTGCGAGCGTGGGTTTGACCGCCTTTCAGAGCAACTCCGAGGCCGAGCTGGTTGAGCGGGTGCAGCAGGCCGGCCGTGACGGCGTCGCCTTTATCCTGATCAACCCGGCGGCCTACACCCATACCAGCGTCGCGTTGCGTGACGCGCTGGCGGCGGTGGCCATCCCGTTTGTCGAAATTCACCTGTCCAATGTGTTTGCCCGGGAGCCGTTCCGCCGGGAATCCTATTTTTCCGATATCGCCGTCGGCGTCATCAGCGGTCTCGGGCCGGCCGGTTACGAACTGGCGCTCGACTACGCACTGCGCCACATCAAAAAGGGTTGATTCATGGATTTGCGCAAATTAAAAACGCTGATCGACCTCGTGCAACAGTCCGGCATTGCCGAACTGGAGATAACCGAGGGCGAGGAAAGGGTACGTATCAGCCGCTTCGGCGCGCCGGGCGCGCCGATGATGATGCCGCAACAGGTGACGATGCCGTCCGCGGCAATGCCCATGGTCGAGATTGGCGAACCTGCAGTCGAAGCCGTGGCACCGGCGGCAGCCGAAAGCCATGCCGTGAAATCGCCGATGGTGGGCACCTTCTACCGTTCGGCCACGCCCGGTGCCAAGGCCTTTGTCGAAGTTGGTCAGACGGTGAAAACCGGCGAGACAGTCTGCATCATCGAGGCGATGAAGCTGCTGAACGAAATCGAAGCCGACCGCGACGGCGTGATCAAGGCCATCCTGGCCGAAAACGGCCAGCCGGTTGAGTACGGCCAGCCGCTGTTTTTGATCGACTGAACATTTTTTCATCCGGATTTTTCACTTCCTTTCACTTGAATCGCAGATCAACCGGAATCACGCGAGATCGTGAAACCCGTGATGTCCGCGCAACACACCTGACACCACTGAGCGCATGTTCGAAAAAATCCTTATAGCCAATCGCGGTGAAATCGCCCTGCGCATCCAGCGCGCCTGCCGCGAAATGGGCATCAAGACGGTGGTCGTGCATTCCGAGGCCGATGCCGAAGCCAAATACGTCAGACTGGCCGACGAGTCGGTCTGCATCGGGCCGGCGGCATCGGCCCTGAGTTACCTCAACGTGCCTGCGATCATCAGCGCCGCCGAAGTCACCGACGCCGAGGCGATCCACCCGGGTTACGGTTTTCTGTCCGAAAACGCGGATTTTGCCGAACGCGTCGAACAAAGCGGTTTCACCTTCATCGGCCCCAAGGCCGAGACCATCCGCCTGATGGGTGACAAGGTCAGCGCAAAAAACGCGATGAAAAAAGCCGGCGTGCCGGTGGTGCCGGGTATGGAAGGCGCCTTGCCTGAAGATCCCAAGGAGATCGTCAAGATCGCCCGCCAGATCGGTTATCCGATCATCGTCAAGGCCTCAGGCGGCGGTGGCGGGCGCGGCATGCGCGTCGTGCATACCGAAGCGGCGCTGAAGAATGCGGTCAGTACCACGCGCGCCGAAGCGCAGGCGGCATTCAACAATCCTTCGGTATACATGGAAAAATACCTGGAGAAGCCGCGCCACATTGAAATTCAGGTACTCGCCGACAAACACCGCAACGCGTTTTACCTGGGGGACCGCGACTGCTCAATGCAGCGCCGCCACCAGAAGATCATCGAGGAGGCGCCGGCCCCCCTGCTGAACGCTCGTGCGCGCGTCCGTATTGGCGAGCGTTGCGCCGAAGCCTGTCGCAAAATCGGCTACGAAGGCGTCGGAACCTTCGAGTTTCTCTACGAAGGCGGTGAATTCTTTTTTATCGAAATGAACACCCGGCTTCAGGTCGAACATCCGGTGACCGAATGCGTGACCGGCCACGACCTGGTGCAGATGCAGATCCGGGTTGCCGCCGGCGAAAAACTGGCACTGCGCCAGAAGGACATCGTGTTGAAGGGGCATGCCATCGAGTGCCGCATCAACGCCGAAGACCCGTACAAATTTACCCCGTCCCCGGGCCGCATCACCTCGCTGCACATGCCGGGTGGTCCCGGGGTGCGCGTCGATTCGCATGCCTACAATGGTTATTTTGTGCCGCCGCACTACGATTCGCTGCTTGGCAAAATCATTACCTATGGCGATACACGGGAACAGGCCATTGCGCGCATGTACATTGCACTGTCGGAAACCATCATCGAAGGCATCAGCACCAACCTGCCGCTGCACCGGGAATTGATGCGTGATGCCGCCTTCCTGCGCGGCGGCACCAGCATCCACTACCTCGAAGAGCGGCTGGCGAAACTGACCCGCGCCGAATAACGCACCGCGCTGCGCCGACCCGATATCATGCCCTGGCTGTGCGCAATCCTGCATGTCGCTGAAGCGGCCGTTGAAGATCTGAGCGACGCGCTGCTCGCCGCCGGCGCCCTGGCGGTGGATGTGCAGGACGCCGCAGCCGGCACTGCCGCCGAACGCCCCATATTCGCCGAACCCGGCGAAGCCCTTGCCACCGGCTGGCAGACCAACCGCGTCAGCGCCTTGTTTGCGATCGATGCCGATCTGCATCTGCTGATTCCAGAGGCATTGGCCGAAGCCGGCATCGCACCGGCATCCGAATTCCGTGTGGAACGCGTCGAAGATGCCGACTGGGTGCGCCTGACGCAAAGCCAGTTTCAGCCGCTGCAAATCACGCCGCGGCTGTGGGTGGTGCCAAGCTGGCATGAACTGCCGGACCCTGCGGCGGTCAACATCGTGCTCGATCCGGGAGTCGCTTTCGGCACCGGCGCGCATCCGACGACACGTTTGTGCCTGCGCTGGCTGGATGAAGTGGTGACCCCCGATGCGGATGTGCTCGATTACGGCTGCGGCTCCGGCATCCTGGCGATTGCCGCGATGAAACTCGGTGCGCGCAGCGCCCGCGGCATAGACATCGACCCGCAGGCGGTGCTGGCGGCGCAGGACAACGCGGGACGCAACCGGGTGAAGGCGAACTTTTCCCCAGCAGCGGATGATGTAGCGGTCGATCCCGCGCAGATCGTTGTTGCCAACATCCTGGCCAATCCGCTGACCGTGCTGGCGCCGCTGCTGGCGAGACTCACGCTGCCCGGCGGACGTATTGCGCTGTCCGGCATCCTCATCGAACAGACACAATCGGTGCTCGATGCGTACGCCACAAATTTCAAGATGCAATCCACCGATCACGATGACGGCTGGGTGTTGCTGACCGGTTTTCGCAGGTAGAGTAGCGCCCATGTCGCTGCTCACTCGCTGCACGCATTGCCATACCGTGTTCCGCATTACGCCGGAACAATTGCAGGCGCATGGCGGCAAGGTGCGCTGTGGTCGCTGCCTGCAGATATTTGACGGCATGGTGGGGCTGGCGCCGGATGCACCGGCGATAGACAGACCGGAAATGCAGGGACCGGAAACTCGGGAACAGGAAATACAGGCACCGGAAACCCAGCAACCGCTGGTGCCAACGCCTGCTGTGGCAGTTGAACCCGGGATAGAAAATTACCAGCCTTCAGCGGAAATACCCGAAGAGCCTGTAGTCACGGGGCAGGAGGCATCGCAGGATATTCCGACTGAAGTGACTGCTGATGCCGGGCCACTGCGTGATGTGTCACCGGAGGCGCCTGCAGAAACTCCCGCCCCGGCTGTGATTGAACAGGAAGCGGAGAGACTGGCGACGGCTGCTGAAAATCCGTTTATCCATGAACCGGAGATGACGCTACCCGTGCAGCGCCGGCCATGGCTGGCCGCGGCCAGCATTGTGCTCGCGCTGGTATTGGCAGGGCAGGCGATTTTTTTCTATCGTGACGAGATAGCCGCCCGTCATCCGCAGGCACGGCATTGGTTGAACGCGGCTTGTATCCATGCCGGCTGCACGGTGCCCTTGCCGCGGGTCACCAAAGCACTGCTGATCGAAGCCTCCGATCTGCAACTGCTGGATCCGTCGCGCCCCGATCGCATCCAGCTGACGGCGACATTGCGCAACCATGCCGGGCATGATGTGGCTTACCCGGCGCTGGACCTGGTGCTGACCAATGCCAATGACCACACCCTCGCGCGGCGTATTTTCCTGCCCGCCGATTATCTGGGTGGTCGTGATGCGCGCGCCGGCATTGCTGCGAATGCGGAACTGACCGTGCGTCTGGCGCTGGAAACCGGCAATCTGGGGGCCGCCGGTTTTCGCCTTGCGTTATTGCCGGCGCCGTTGCGCTGAAGCAGCGCATTTGTAACAGGTATTCGCAGCGAATACTATATAAATAATTGATTTTATTAAGTATTTTAAAGGTTAACGAACGATGATGAGCACTCCGGAACAACTCAGATACAGCGCCACGCACCAGTGGGCACGCCGGGAAACGGATGGCACGGTCAGCGTCGGCATTACCGATCACGCCCAGGAAATGCTCGGAGACGTGGTGTTCGTCGACAATCCCAAGGCCGGCAGCAGCGTGAAACAGGGCGCAGTCTGTGGCGTCATCGAGTCGGTGAAAGCGGCGTCGGATATTTACGCCCCGGTGTCCGGCGAGGTCATCGCGGTGAATGCCGAACTGGCGGATACGCCGGAAAAAGTGAACGAGGATCCGTACGCGGCGTGGATGTTCCGCGTCAAGCCGGCAGATCCGGCAGAACTTGATGCCTTGCTCGATGCCGCGGCGTACCAGAAAATCGCCGACGCCGAAAAAGCCTGACTTTATTGTCGCTTCTGATCGTCGCTTATGCCGCTGTTCGGAATTTTCATCAGTTCGTGATACAAGTGCGCCTTTAACTACTCCATGACATGCATGACGCGCTCCGGCGTCGCCTGCGACAGCAGAATTGATTCACGATCAATATCACGACCAGCATCACGACCAGCATCACGATCATCACAAGGAGAATCATATGACAGCAGTTACCCTGGGCGGCAATCCGATCACCGTCGCCGGGAGTTTCCCGAAAAAAGGCGAC
>Ga0105090_10000229_pt1 | contig 25656 bp, 19 predicted proteins | sample PPLLak3March2015_FD_79110 | JGI IMG/M metagenome (GOLD analysis project Ga0105090, IMG submission 79110) | Freshwater sediment microbial communities from Prairie Pothole Lake near Jamestown, North Dakota, USA - PPLs Lake P7 Core (1) Depth... | ecosystem: Environmental > Aquatic > Freshwater >...
AAACCGATGCCCGCGCGCGAGGGACCGAATTTCGGTGGCTTGTGCATGATGTCACAGCAGGATGTACCACGTGCACAGGCAGTGAAAACCGAGGCCCTCGGCTGAGGGACCGAATTTCGGGCGCTTGTGCATGATGTCACAGCAGGATTTCCACGCGCACAGGCAGTGAAAACCGAGGCCCTCGGCTGAGGGGCCGAATTTCTGGCGCTTGTGCATGATGAGCCGGAGGTGGATTCTCGTGAAATGGCAGTGAAAACCCGGATCCTCGCCTGGTGGCATGGATTTCCGGGACCCCTGCATGGCGTGCGGGCAGGTTCTGCTGACGTGGAGATGGAAATCTTTCGGGAGGTGGAGCCGGAAATCGAGGCATTGGAGAAAGAAGCCCGTGCGCGGGAAGGGGAAATCGAGGAGTTGGCGGGGAGTCTCGCCGTTTGGAAGAAGAGACGGAGCGAGACGCTCTTTGGACATCATGCGGCGGGACGCCACAGCCACGTGGTGCGTGGCGGAGTGACGAGGCTTGCGCGGGGTGGGGGGGATGGTGTGAGCTGCGGCCGTGTTCGCCACTTACGTGCATGACTTGAATCCGGTGCTGCTGCGCATCACCGATGCGATCCAGCTCCGCTGGTATGGGCTGGCTTACCTCGCGGGCTTCATCGGCGGGTTTTTCCTGCTGCGCCAACTGGCGCGGCGCGGGCTGTGGGTGCTCAAGCCGGAGCAGACCGGGGATTTCATCGCGGCGGCGGCCTTGTTCGGCGTCTTTCTCGGCGGGCGGCTCGGATACATTTTTTTCTATCAGATTCCAAAAACCGGATGGGAGGGGCTGATGCAGGACCCGCTGATGGTCCTGCGGGTGTGGGAGGGCGGCATGGCCAGCCATGGCGGCATTCTCGGGCTGGTCATTTTCACCTGGTTTTACGCGAAAAAACACCAGGTCACCTGGACCGGCCTGGGCGACGGGCTCTGTGTGGTGGCTCCGGTGGGCTTGTTTTTCGGACGCATGGCCAATTTCATCAACGGCGAGCTTTACGGCCGCGTGGCCGAGGGCGTGGCCTGGGCGGTGAAATTCCCGCTCTCGCTGGCCGAGGAGCCCATGGAGGTGCAGAGCGCCGCCTGGCAGGAATGCACCCGCATCGAGCCCGCGCTGGCCAATACGGAATCGCTCGATGCGTTGATCGCCACGGCGCGTGAGAATCCCCGGGTGGCGGAGGCCTTGGCGGACTACCTGCCGGCGCGGCATCCCTCGCAGATCTATGAAGCGCTGTTAGAGGGCGCGCTGCTCTTCGCCATCCTGTGGTGGGTGCGGGTGCGCTTTCCGAAGGCTCCGGACGGTCTTCTAACAGGCTTGTTTTTCGGCTTCTACGCCTTGTTCCGGATCATCGGCGAGCAATTCCGCGAACCGGATGCAGCGATGGTGGGCTTCCTGACCAAAGGGCAGTTTCTCTCGCTGTTCATGTTCATCTTCGCCGCCGCATTCCTGGCCCACGCCTGGCGCGGCTGGCGGAAAGCACGAATATGAAACGCCTTGTAGCGTCGGTCTGTGACCGTCGATGCCAATGAGATGCGCGAAGCTTCTTCATTCGCTTTTTCTTTTGCAATTCGGCCTCTGGGCCAGTGAGCGACGGTCATAGACCGCCGCTACAGCGCGTAGCCGGGCGGTTATTGGCGGCACGACTGATCAAGGCAGTGTGACTTGCAGCACGACCGCGTTTTCCAGCGCTCGCAGCGGCTGCGCATTCCCCGGCAGCAGCAGGAATTGGCCTTTCGCAAAGCGCCGGCCGGATGCGCTCTCAAGCATGCCCCCGACGACGGATAGAATGGAAAAACGCCCGCCATCCGGGTTGGCGATGGTTTCTCCTGCGGCGAGGGCTTTCCTGACGGTCTTGAAATAGGTGCAGCTCGCCAGCGTGTCGCCATCCGGCGTGTCCATCGCGGGCTCGAAGTCATCGAAGTCGATGCTGGCGAGCGACTGGGCCACATGCAGCTCGCGCGGCTTGCCATCGAGGCCCATGCGGTTCCAATCGAAGACGCGGTAAGTGGTGTCCGAGTTCTGCTGGATCTCGTGGATCAGGAAACCCGCGCCGATGGCGTGCAAGCGGCCGGATGGAATGAAGATCGAGTCGCCCGGCTGCGGGTGGATGGCGTGCACGCAATCGGCAACCGTTCCATCGGAGATGGCTTTCTCGAAGTCGGCGCGCGTGACGCCATTTTTCAAACCGACATAAAGTTTCGCGCCCGGATCGCAGTCCGCGATGAACCACATCTCGGTTTTCGGTTCGCCGCCGAGTCCCGCCGCGAGATCCACCGGTGGATGAACCTGGATGGAGAGATCGTCGCGGGCATCGAGCACCTTGATGAGGATGGGGAAACGCGGGTGGCCATCATATCCCGCACCGAAAATCTCCTCGCGGCGCTGCATCCAGAGTTCGTGCAGGGTGGCGCCGGCCAGCGGGCCGTGATTGACGACGGAATGCTCGTTTTCACGGTCCACGATTTCCCATGACTCGCCGAAGGGCAGGTGCGCATCAGGCAGGCTGCGGCCATAGACGCGTTCCATTTCGCGTCCGCCCCAGACGCGCTGCATGTAGAGGGGCTCGAAGGTGATGGGTTCCACGGCAGGTGTTATGGAAATTGCGGAGTGGATTTGCAACAGCGGAAAGCACGCCGCTGTTGACCCGGGGCGCGGATGCGGTGAGTTTGCTTGTGCCTTGCCGGAACTGGAAACCACCGAATTGCAGAGCACGCCGCGGCCCCGCCGCAAGTTCCGGCGTTGGCTATTACTGGCCGGGCTTCTCGGCGGGCTGGTCTGGATGAACGGCCCCGGCCTGCGCTGGCTCACTCCGCAGATCGGGGCGCATTTCCTCGGGAAAACTGGGCTGTACGCCGATTTCACCGTCGAGGGCAGCATCAGCGGCGGGCTTTCCTTCACGGACATCCATCTCCGGTCTGATGGGGCGCTCGGCGAGCTCACTGTGGAGCGGGTGACACCGGTCTATCGGTTTTCCGAACTGCTGCGCGGCCGCACCCGGGGAATCGTCGTGGACGGCGCGCATGTGGAACTCCGCCTTGGCGCGAAAAAACCACAAGGCCCGGAAAAACCGCCAGCCGATCTTGATGAAATCACCCGCAGCCTGCGCGCGTTGCGTGGGCGGATCATTCCGTTTTCGATCGATCTCAATGAAATCAGTCTCCGTGCCAGCCGCGATGGGAAACCACAGTTCGCGCTTGCCAGCAGCAGCCTCCGCCATCTGGCGGGAGAACCGGGTTTCATGCTGAATCTCGGCGCTTTCACCGACGCGGCCGGTCGCCAATGGCCGGCCCGGCAATCGGCCATTACCTGGACTGCGGATCAACTCGCGCTGGATCGTCTGGATCCGCTGCCGGGCGTGGGCATCCGTGATCTCACGCTGGCCTTGCCGGAATCCGGCGGGCCCTCAGTGGATGCGGAAATCCGGATCAACGACGCGGTTTTCATGCTCGGCACCGCGCCGGGTTTCAACTCCGTGGCGCTCGACCTGCGTGAGGGCCGGCTCGACAGCCGCCGCTTGTTGGAAACCTTTTCGCTGGAAGCACCGGTCACGGCCACCCTCACCTCGTTTGCGCTCAATGTTGAGAACCTGCTGCCGTCTCCTGCGGCGGCCACCGGTGATGCGCGACTTTTGTTAGAAGAAGTGGCGGCGGATGGCTGGATCATTCCGGAGTTGAGCCTGGACGCCGGATTGCAGCCGGACCGCGCCACGCTCGCCGCCAGCGGGCAGACGCTGGGCACGGAATTCTCGCTCAACGCCGTGGCTCCCGTGGCATGGGAAAACGGCAGCCTGCAACCCGGTGAGATCCGCGGGAGCTTCAATGTGGCGGATGTTTCCAAACTCCTCGCCGGCCTTGCCGCGCGGATCAAGGCGCTCGATCCGCAGGCACCCGCGCCGCAGTCGATGGCGGATGGCGGGTTCGCCATTTCACTGCAAAACAGCCGCCCCGCCTCCGCGGAGATGGAGCTGACCATCAAACCCGCGGATCCGCAACAGGCTGCCACGCTATTCACCAAGGCAAGCTGGCGGCGCGACGGTGAACTCACAGCCAGCCTCGAAACGGAAGGTCTAAAGGCGGGCGCGGAATATCAAGTGGAGCCGGCCGTCTATCAGGCGGAGGCGGTCATGGATGCTTTCAACAGCGCGCGCATCCAGCGCTGGCTGGCGGTCTTCCGCGCGGCACCCGGTGGAAATGTTTATCTAACAGGAAATTGGAGTGGCTCGGGGGAAATCAAGGCCGCCCGCCACCGCGGCTCCATGGTGATGGCGCCGCTGGAGGTCACGCGTGAGGGAATGCCGCCCATCCGGGCGCAAGGCGGGCTCGTGTATGACTGGCCGGCGGGATTCACCACCAGTGATCTGAACATCCAGTCCGGCGGGCAGGGCGTTTCGGCGGATGCCGCGCTTGCGGATGGCTGGCTGGAACTCTCAAACCTGCTCTGGCTGGATGACGGGCGCAGCTTGGCCGGCGGTTCCGCAAAACTGCCCGTGCCCGCGGATTTTTCCAAATGGCGCGACACGCTGGCCCATGACGCCCGGCCGCTGCAGCTGGCGCTTGAGTCCGATTCCCTGCCGCTCGCGCTGCTCAAGCAATGGCTGCCCGCGGCGGCCAAGCTCGACCCGCGCTCGACGGGCCGGGTGAGCTTGAAGGTCGGCGGAAGTTATGCGCAACCGGAGGTGGATGCCGTCCTGCAGGTGAGGGATCTCCGTTCGCCGGAGCAAGCGAAGCTGCCGCCTGCGGATCTCGATTTCACGCTCGCCGGCCGTGATGGCAAATTGTCGCTCAACGGCAGCGTCACCGCGCCGGACCTCCCGGCCGCCACCATCACGGCGGTCATGCCGTTTCTCCCGGCCGCGTGGGCGGATAATCCCGGATCCATCCGCGATGAGGAAATTTCCGCACGGGTGAACCTGCCGCGTCTTGATCTGGCCAGATTCGCCTCGCTCGTTCCCCAGGCACACCGGATCTCGGGCGTTGTGACGGGAAACATCGAGGCTGCCGGCAAGCTCGGCAAACCGGTCGTGAAAGGACGGCTCGATCTAACAAACGGCGGCCTGCACCTCAAGGACGAGCGCATCGCGCCACTCACCGGCATCGGCGCGGCGGTGGATCTGGTGCCGGAGCGCATCACCCTGCGCGAACTGCGCACCACCATGGCCGGTGGCACCCTGCGTGGCGGTGGAACGCTCTCGATCACCGGCGGCAAGCCGGGCGCCCTGGATTTCCGCCTGACCGCAAACCACCTGCCCTTGTTGCGAAACGATTCGATGATCGTGCGGGCCAACGCCGACCTGCGGCTGGCCGGGGAGTTTGGCCGGGCATCTCTAACAGGATCGGTCGGCGTGGTGGACAGCCTGTTTTACCGCGACATCGAGCTCTTGCCGATCGGCTCGCCCTTCATCGCACCGTCCGCAGCCGCGCTGCCGAAGATCGATGCTCCGCGCAATCCCGCCTCCGCCCTGCCGGAACCGTTTGCAAGCTGGGCGCTCAACGTCACCGTGCGCACGGAAAACGATTTCCTGATCCGCGGCAATCTGGCGGCGGGCAAAATCACCGGCCGGGTGCGCCTCGGCGGCACCTTGGGGAATCCCGCGCCGGACGGCGAGGTGAAGCTCTCGAATCTTGAGGCCGCATTGCCCTTCAGCACGATTCACGTGCGCTCCGGCACGCTGCGCTTCACCCCGGAGACCGGGTTTGATCCGGTGCTTGAAATCCGCGGCACATCCGAGCCCCGGCCATACCGCGTTTATGCCTACGTCCATGGCCGCGCCTCGAATCCGCAGCTGCTGCTCACCTCCTCGCCGCCCTTGCCGGAAAACGAGATCATGACGCTGCTGGCCACCGGCACCACCACCAGCGGGCTGGAGGATTCCCAGGCGGCCTCCTCGCGGGCGCTGCAACTTTTGTTAGAAGAAACAAGGCGCGGGCGCTTCGGCGTCGGCAAGCGGCTGCGGCCGCTGCTCGGATTGCTGGACCGCGTGGACTTCAGCCTCGCCGAGGCGGATCCTTATTCCGGCGAATCGTATTCCACGGCCACACTTGAGCTCACCGACCGCTGGTTCCTCTCCGCCGGAATGGGCGAGGATGGAGACTCGCGCCTGTTCGGCATCTGGCGGCTCACTTTCCACTGATGATGTTCTTGCGCGTCATGTTGGCACTGCTGCTGGCCTCTCTAACGGCCGCTGCGGAGACGCGCGTGCACATCACGGGGCTGCGCCACAAGAGCGAGGCGCAGGTCCTCGAGTTGATGGGTGGCAGGCTCACCCATGTCCGGCAATCACCCGCCTCCGCGCCGCTGGCGGACGACGCCGCCTTCATCCTGCGCCGGCTCCTGCGCAAGGACGGCTATGCGGATGCCGAGGTGGGCTGGCGGATCACCGGGCGGGATGAAATCACGCTGGACGTGCGTGAGGGCACCCGGCTCGCGCTCGGCCGCGTCACCGTGAGTGGCGTGCCGGACGAGGATGCGCGGAAATTCGCAAAACTTTACGCCAAGCCAGCCTGGAAAGACCGGTCCTTCGGGCTGGGTCCGCCGCCGTTTCGCGAGGAGGATGTGGCAAGCGGCTTGTCCTACCTGCGGCAGGAGCTCAACGCCCGCGGCCACTGGGCGGCGGAGGCGGAAATCACCGGGCGTGCGACCGATCCCGCAACGGGCGCGGTGGACGTTCAGATCGAGGTGCGGCCGGGGCCCGTTTATCACATCAGCAGGCCGCGGATCGATTGCGCCGACGGGCGCGGCGTGGCGCTCACCGCAGCCGAGGTGCGGCCCTTTGTCGGGCGCAAGGCAACGACGAAAAACCTCAACGCCATGCGTCTCGCAGTGGAGCAATCCGTGGCGAGCAATGGGTTCCCCGCCGCGGTCATCCGCATGGGCCGCTCTTTGGAGGAATCGAGCTTCATTCCGGAATTCTCCATCGAGCTCGGCGAGCGCGTGCGGCTCCGCCATCTGGAGGTCGTGGGATTGGAGCGCACGCGCCCGGAACGGATCCGCAGCCGCATGGCGGGGATGGAGGGCGATTGGTATGACAAGGCGGCCATCGACAGGAGGCTGCGGCAGTTCCTGGGAACCGGCGCGTTCCAATCGGCACGAGTGGAAACAAAGGAAGCGGGTGAAGGAATGGTGGATGCCACGCTGCATCTGGATGAAACCCGCGCCCGCGAGGTGAGTCTGGCGGCGGGCTTTGGTTCCTATCAGGGGTTGACCACGCGGGCGACTTATGCGGACCGCAATCTTTTCGGCCGCCTGTGGGGCTTCAGCTCCGGGTTTGAGCTGAGTACGCGCGGCTTGCTCGGCGATGTGCGGATCACCAATCCATGGCTGTTGGGAAGTGATGTCTCGGGAATGGTGAGAGGTTATGCGCTGGTTTACGGCCGCGAGGGATATGATGTCTATGAAACCGGGCTCGAGGGCAGGCTCAACTGGAAATTCGGCGATCACTATGCGCTGGAACTTTCAGGCGGCTCCTCGGTGGTGAATCTCAACGATGACGGACTGCCGGTTTCCGAACTGGGGGAAACCGTTTACATCCACCCGCGGCTGCGGCTCACCCAGCGCCTGGATTTCCGCGACAATACGGTGCTGCCGACCAGTGGCTGGCATTTGGAAAACCCGCTGCAGATCGGCGCGGCGGTGGGTGATTTGTCCACTTCCTATGTCATGGCCGGGCTCAAGGGCGGATGGTTCCGCAGGATCAACAGCCATTATGACATCGGCATCGGTGGGGAATTGGAAATGCTCATGCCATCCGGTGATGGCGGGGACCTGCCGATCGACTTGCGCCTTTTCAACGGCGGTGCCCGCAGTGTGCGGAGTTTCCCCGAGCGCGAACTCGGCCCGCAGGCCAACGGCTATGCCACCGGCGGCGAGGCGATGTGGAATGTGAACACCGAGCTCATCCGCAAGATCAGCGGTTCGCTCAAGGCGGTCGCCTTTGTCGATGCCGGAGCGCTCGCCAGAAGCCATGAGGACTTCGCGGCGGCGGATATCGAGCTCGCCACCGGTCTCGGCATTCGCTTCGATCTTCCCATCGGCCCGGTGCGTTTGGAATACGGCTACAATCTCACCCGCGACCGCGGCGAGCCCGCGGGGGCGCTCCATTTCGCCATCGGCACCGCCTACTGACATGTGCCCGCCATCCGACAACCGTGCGGTCTCCGCGCTCTTCCGTCTGCTAGGCGGGATTGGTGGCGTTTGCACGGCGGAAGCGTGCCAGCACAGCGGGGAGCGCGGCATGCACAAGGGCGAGTTGGTGTTTCTGGCGCTGTGGGTGCCGCTGGCGGTTGTGGTCGCGGTGGCGCATTGGCTGTGCGGCTGGTTGGGAACCATTGCCGGAATTCTGTTAGCCCTGCCGGTCTCGTTTCTCGTGCTCAGCCTGTTGCCGGTGGCGCTGGCCGGCGGGAGCCCGGCCGCGCAATGGCGCATGTGGCTGCTGGCTGGCACGGTCTGGGCGCTGTTCCACCGCAATGGCGCATTTCCGGTGTCATGTTTCGCGTGGGGATGGATCGCGCTGTTCGCGCTGAATGCCGCGGCGGCGGTGCTGCGGGGATTTGGAGTTCTTCTCGGCGGCCATGGCAGCGCGGCGCTGTGGCGGCGTTTGATTTTCCTGTTAGGAATTCATCTGGCGGCCATCGTTGCCGGCTGGTTCTGGGGTTGGTGGTGGGCGCTCGCCGGGGGCGCGCTGATCGCGGCATGGTATTGCCTGGCCGTGCTGCGCCCCCGCGGCCAGTGGCTCGGCCCGGTGCGTTGCATGTGTGGTGGTGGCAGGGTCCTCATCACCATCGATGACGGGCCTGATCCGCATGACACTCCGCTGCTGCTGGATTTGTTAGACAGGCACCGGGTGAAGGCCGTGTTTTTCATGATCGGTGAAAAAGTGGCCGCGCATCCGGAGCTCGCACGCGAGGTGCTGCGCCGCGGCCATGAGATCGGCAACCACACCATGACGCACCCGCATGCGGCATTCTGGTGCGCCGGTCCATGGCGGACGCGCCGCGAGATCGCCGCGTGCCAGCAAACCATCGAGCGTGTGACCGGCTTCACTCCACGCTGGTTCCGCGCACCTGCGGGGCACCGCAATTTTTTCACCCATCCGGTGGCCGGGGGGCTCGGGCTGGAAGTGGTGGCCTGGCGGCGGCGCGGCTTCGATGCGGTGGAAAGGGACGCCGCCAAGGTGCTGCGGCGGATTCTAACAAAAATCGGGCCGGGGGACATCGTGCTTGTTCATGAAGCCACGCCCATCGCCGCCGCAGTGCTGGAGGGAGTGTTGCAGGATGAGCGGGTCCGCGCGTCCGCATTTCCTCTTTCCACGGCGGAGATGATCCCCTAGACACACCCCCGACATGAGCCAGATCGTTCTTCTTTTTTCCGGACAAGGCGCCCAGAAGGTGGGCATGGGCAAGGACTTCGCGGAGAACTCCGCCACCTGCCGCGAGATGGCCGTGAAGGCCGACCAAGCCCTCGGGTTTTCCATCTCCGACATCATGTTTGATGGGCCGGATGAGGAGCTCACGAAAACCTCGCGCTGCCAGCCCGCGCTCTATCTTCACGGCCTGATGGCCCTCGCCTTGATCCGCGAGCGCTTGCCAAACCTCGTGCCGGTGGCTGCCGCCGGACTCTCGCTCGGCGAATTCACCGCCCACGCCGCGGCCGGAACCTTCTCGTTCGAGGAGGGACTCAAAATCGTCGGCAAGCGCGGAGCTTTCATGGAGGAGGCTTGCAACGCCACCGTGGGCTCGATGGCGGCGCTGATCGGCGGTGAGGAAGAGCAGGTCCAGGCGCTCGCCACCGCCGCGGATGTGGACATCGCCAATCTCAACGCGCCGGGGCAGATCGTGCTCTCGGGCACCATGGCCGGGATCGACACGGCGGTCGCGCGGGCCAGGGAGTTCGGCATCCGCCGGGCGATCAAGCTCAACGTCGCCGGAGCCTATCACTCGCGCCTGATGCAGAGCGCGCAGGACAAGCTTGCCGCCGAGCTTGCCGCCATGGAGTTCAAGACACCGTCGATTCCCGTGGTCTGCAACTACGCCGCAACGCCCGTTTCCGAAGCGGCGGAGATCCGCTCGATGCTTGAAAAGCAGGTCACCGGCTCCGTCCGCTGGACGGCATCCATCCAGGCGCTCATCGCCATGGGCCACCGGAATTTCCTCGAACTCGGCCCCGGCAAGGTCATCGCGGGCCTCGTCGCGAAAATCGACAAGGATGCCGTGGTTCACTCGGTGGAGGACCTCCCGAGCCTTGAAACGGCGGTCGAAGCACTGGGTTGAGAAAAATTCAGCGGGCGTGAAAAAAGGTGTTGCGCCAGCCGGGGGCTCCTCCTAGCGTCCGCGCACCCGAACGGGATGGAGCGGTAGCTCAGTTGGTTAGAGCGCCAGCCTGTCACGTTGGAGGTCGCGGGTTCGAGCCCCGTCCGCTCCGCCATCCCTCTTCGAGTAAGCAACCCCGCCTGCAAAGGCGGGGTTTTTTCTTGTGGTGGTTCAACGCGCCCAGTGAGGCAGCAGGTTGATTTCGATGCCGAAGACATGCGGCCCGAGCAGCCACAGCATGGCCACCACCACCGGCACGGCCAGGATGTTGAGAAGCATGCCGGCGCGTGCCATCTGCGGCAGCGTGATCAGACCACTGCCGAAAACGATGGCGTTGGGAGGCGTGCCGACGGGCAGCATGAAGGAGCAGTTTGCCGCCAGCGCCACCGGCACCATGAAGAGCAGCGGGTTTTGCCCAAGGCTGATCGCCATGGCACCGGCGATGGGCAGGAAGGTCGCGGCCGTGGCGGTGTTGCTGGTCAACTCGGTGAGCATGAGGATGCCGAAGGTGATGATCGCGATGACGGCCAGCAGCGGCATTCCGCCGATTCCCGTGGCAAGGCTGCCGAGATATGCCGCCACACCATGGCGCTCGATGGCGGACGCGAGTGACAGCCCGCCGCCGAAGAGCAGCAGCACGCCCCACGGCATGCCTTTGGTGTCTTCCCAAGTCATGGCGAATTCCCCCTTGCGGGCATTGACGGGGATGATGAACAGCAGCAGTGCGCCGGTGAGCGCCACGCCGGTGTCCGAAACGAGCGGGATGGAGCGCGCAATGAGCGGCTGCAGGATCCAGCCGAGGGCGGTGAGGATGAAAACGGCGCACACCGTGATCTCCCCGCGCGACATCGGGCCGAGCGCGGATTTTTCCGCAGCGATCAAGGCGGCCGTCTCCGGATGCGCCATGGTGTCCAGACGGAAGATCACCCGGGTCAGCACGAGATGGACCAGTGGCAGCATGCACAGGACCACCGGGACTCCTAACAGCATCCACTGGCCGAAGCCGATGCGCACGTTGTAAACCTCCGCCACGAAGGCCGCTAGCAGGGCGTTGGGCGGCGTGCCGATGAGTGTGCCCATCCCGCCGGTGGTCGCGCCGTAGGCCACGGCGAGCAGCAGCGCCGTGCCGAAATCACGTGCCTGCCTGTTTTCCGCGTCACGCGGCATGAGTTGGATCACGGAGGAGGCGATGGGCAGCATCATCAGCGCGGTGGCGGTGTTGCTCACCCACATGCTGATGAGCGCGGAGGCCAGCAGGAAACCGCCCACGATGGATGACGGGCGGGTGCCGATGTGCCCGATGAGCGCCAGCGCCACGCGCCGGTGAAGATTCCAGCGTTGCATGGCCAGCGCGATGATGAAGCCGCCGAGGAACAGGAAGATCACCGGATTGGCAAACGGTGCGGTGGTCGCCTTGATGTCGCCAAGTCCGAGAACGGGAAACAGCACCAGCGGCAGCAGCGCCGTGGCCGGAATGGGCATGCTTTCCGCGATCCACAGCACCGCCATGAGCCCCGCCACACCGGCCGTGCGCCAGCCGGTGAGGTCCAGCCCCGGCGGTGGGGGAAAAACCAGTGTGCCCAGCAGCAGCGCGGGCCCCAGCACCCAGCCACACCATTGCCGCAGGCCGTATGTGGCCGCGCCTTCTTCACGTGTCACCTGCATCGCCTGTCAAAATCGCCGTTGCGGCCTGGCAATGCAATGCCGGATCTCAGTGCGCCGTGCCGGTCGCGCGCCAGTTGAGCAGGCCCTTGCTCCATGCCCACAGCAGGCCTTCGGCAAGCAGCAGCAGGAACAACATCGCGACGAGGAAGGAACCGACGGACAGATTCAAAAAGGCCACGGCGAAGGGCAGCAGGAAGACGGTTTCCACGTCGAAAAGCAGGAACAACAGGCCGAAGAGATAGTATTGCGAATGGAAACGCGTCTGCCGCTCGGCCAGCGGGGCGACGCCGCATTCGTAGAGCGCGTTCTTGTCGGCACTATGCTTGATGGGTGTGAAAAACGTCATCCACAACCGGGCGAGAACCAGTGCGCCGAGCGGCACCGCGAGGGCGACGGCGAAGAAAATCAGGATCGGAAAATACGGGTGGTTCATGGCGTTTCCGGGTCAGGTGTGGACTTCGAAATCGAAGACATCGGCCAGTGACATGGCTGCGAGCTTGTCGCGATACGATTGCTGGAATGCCTGCCAGAAGGTGCCGGGTCGAGGAGATTCTTCGTCAGCCTCGCCGGCCTTGCTACTCTCCGCGGCGGCATGGATTTCCAGCAGGGAAACTTTTCCCGGCGGGCGGGCGAGCCTCACGCCGCCCTTGTAGCCGCGCTTGGACTCGACGATGCCGGCATCGGCGAGGCGTTGGAAGATTTTGGAAAGATAGGGCAGGGGAATGGCCGTTTCCGCGGCGATCTCGCGCACCAGCATCGAAGCCGGACGCTGCCGCGCAAGGCAGGCGAGCGCCTCGATGGCATAGCCGGTGGTTTGCGAGTGGCTGGTCACGGGTTCTTCTCAGACTTTCCAGAGTTGCAGCACGCGCAGGTAGTTGGCGCGCTCGAAGGCGGTAGGGTCCGGACAATTGCGCAGACTCATGCTGCCGCGCATTTGATCGACGGATTCATATTCGTGTTCTTCGAGCCACTGGCGCAGGCCATTGATCAGGCTGCCGATGTGGGATGGCCCGTATTTCAGAAGGCTGGAAACGACCTGCACGACATTGGCTCCGCACATGATGGACTTGATGATGTCCTCCACGGTGTGGACGCCGCCACCGACGCAGATGTCGCCCTTGAGGTGGCCGTGCAGGATGGCGGCCCAGCGCAGGCGAAGGCGCAGCTCGGTGGAGTTGGAGAGTTCGAGCCGCGGCGCTGCTTCGAGTTCCTCGATGTCGATGTCCGGCTGATAGAAACGGTTGAACAGGATGACGCCGGCGGCGCCCATGGCGTCGAGTTGCTTGGCAAAGTGGCCGGGCGAGGAAAAATAAGGCGAGAGTTTCATCGCCACCGGAATGGTGACGCTTCCCTTGACGGCTTGGAGGATGTCGAGTGTTCGTTGCTGCACCGCCGTGCCGGGTTCGTCCGGATCGGTTGCGACGTAATAGACGTTGAGTTCGAGCGCGTCGGCACCGGCCTGTTCGATGAGCCGGGCGTGGTCGGTCCAGCCACCGATGCTCACCCCGTTGAGCGAGCCGATCACCGGGATGTCGCACATCTCCTTGATCTTGGAAATCTGAGCGAGATAGCGGTCCGGCCCGAGCGCGTAGTCCTCCATGCTTGGAAAATACGAGGTGGCCTCGGAAAACGACTCGGCGGGGTTTTCCGTGTGGGCGAACTCGGCCAACTGCTGGTTGGTGATCTGCTCCTCGAAGAGCGAGTGCATGACGATGGCGGCCGCGCCGGCGTCTTCGAGCCGGCGGACGTTGTCGAGCTGGTCAACCAGCGGCGAGGCACCGGGCATGACCGGGTTCTTGAGGTCCAGGCCGAGATAGGTGGTTTTGAGTTTCATGGCGGGAAGCGAGTGGGTGGTTATTGGGTTAGATCAGTCGGATTGGACGGATCCGTCGGATCCGGTTCCCTTGTTCGAGGCCATTTGCTGATAGAGGGCGAAGCGTTCCTTCACGGACTCGGCTGCCATTTCCTGGAGCATGGCCGAGCGTTCCGGGTTGATTCGCTCGAGCATCTGGAAGCGCGTTTCGTTGGCGGTGAAGTCGCGCAGCGTGCCCTTCGGCGCGGCGGAGTCGAGTTTCATCGGGTTTTCGCCCTTTTCGGTGCGGCGTGGATCGAAGCGGAACAGCGGCCAGTAACCGCAGGCGACGGCGCGTTTCTGCTGCTCCAGACCCTGCGACAGGCTGTAACCGTGCGCGACGCAATGGCTGTAGGCGATCACCAGCGAGGGGCCGGGGTAGCTTTCCGCCTCGCGCAGCACCGATACGGTGTGGCCGTCCTTGGCGCCGATGGCGACGCGGGCGACGTAAACCGTGCCGTAGGTGGTGGCGATGAGGCCGAGGTCCTTCTTTGCCACCGCCTTGCCGGCCATGCTGAACTTGGCGACGGCTCCCAGCGGTGTGGACTTCGACTGCTGGCCGCCGGTGTTGGAGTAAACCTCGGTGTCGAGAACGAGGATGTTCACGTTGCGGCCGGAGGCGATGACGTGGTCGAGGCCTCCGAATCCGATGTCATAGGCCCAACCGTCGCCACCGACGATCCAGACGCTCTTGTCCACGAGGTAGTCGGCGATTTGATGGAGCGTGCGGGCTTCGTTGTTAGAAAGACCTGCGATCTTCTGCCTCAGGGCGACGATCCGTTCGCGCTGGGCGTTGATGCCGGCTTCGGTGGATTGATCGGCGCTGATGATGGAGGAAACGAGGTCATCACCGAGCACTCCGGCCTGGCCGCGCAGCAGCACCTCGGCGAAGACTTTCGATTGATCGAGGCTGGCGCGGAAACCGAGGCCGAACTCCGCATTGTCCTCGAAGAGTGAGTTGGCCCATGCCGGACCGCGGCCGCAGGCGTCCGTGGTGTAGGGCGTGGTGGGCAGGTTGCCGCCGTAGATCGACGAGCAGCCGGTGGCGTTGGCGATGAGCAGGCGGTCGCCGAAGAGCTGGGTGAGCAATTTCACATAAGGTGTCTCGCCGCAACCGGCGCAGGCACCGGAGAACTCGAAGAGAGGCTTCATGAACTGCGTGGTCTTCACGTCGTCCTTGAGCATCGCGCGGTCGGGATCCGGCAGCTTGAGGAAGAAGTCGAAGTTTTCGCGTTCGGTTTCGCGCAGCGGCAGCTGGGGCACCATGTTGAGCGCCTTGCGGCTCGGGTTGCTCTTGTCCTTGGCCGGGCAGACCTGCACGCAGAGTTGGCAACCGGTGCAATCCTCGGCGGCGACTTGCAGCGTGTAGAGCATGCCGGGATAATCGCGCACCTTGAACTCGGTGGACTTGAAGGTGGCTGGCGCGCCTGCGAGTTGGTCCGGCGTGTAAACCTTCGGCCGGATCGCGGCGTGCGGGCAAACGATGGCGCACTTGTTGCACTGGATGCAGAGGTCCGTTTCCCAAACCGGGATTTCCTCGGCGATGTTGCGTTTCTCCCACTGGGTGGTGCCGGTGGGCCAGACTCCGTCCACCGGGAAGGCGCTGACAGGAAGCAGGTCTCCCTTGCCGGCGAGCATCAGGGCGGTGACGCGCTGGACGAAATCCGGCGCGTTCTCCGGCACGATCGGGTGGAGGTGGTGCGTCGATGCAGGGGCGTCCGGGTAATCAACCTTGATGAGGTTGGCCAGCGTGCCGTCCACGGCTTCGTAGTTTTTCTGGACCACGGCGTCGCCGCGTTTGCCGTAGGTTTTCTTGATGGCGTATTTGATGGCGGAAATGGCCTCATCCTTGGGCAGCACGCCGGAGATGGCGAAATAACACGTCTGCATGATCGTGTTGATGCGGCCGGCCATGCCGACGTTGCGGGCCACGGTGCTGGCGTCGATGGCGTAGAAATCGAGGTTTTTCAGGATGATCTGTTCCTGGATCTCACGCGGCAGGTTTTTCCATGTTTCGTTGGGATCGCCGGGTGAGTTGAGCAGGAAAATGCCGCCGGGTTTCGCGTAGGACAACACATCCATCTGGTGCATCAGATCGAAGCGGTGGCAGGCGACGAATTCCGCCTGGCGGATGAGATAGGTCGAGCGGATCGGCTGCGGGCCGAAACGCAGGTGGGAAACGGTCATCGCGCCGGCTTTCTTCGAGTCATAGACGAAGTAGCCCTGCGCGTAATTGTCGGTGCCCTCGCCGATGATCTTGATGCTGTTTTTGTTCGCGCCGACGGTGCCGTCGGAGCCGAGGCCGAAGAAGACGGCTTGCTTCATGCCAGCCGGGACGACTTCGAATTCCGGATCAAAGTCGAGCGAGAGGCCGGTGACGTCGTCGTTGATGCCGACGGTGAAAACCTGCTTGGGCGCGGGTTTCGCCAGTTCGTCATAGACCGCCTTGACCATGGCGGGCGTGAATTCCTTGGAACCGAGACCGTAGCGGCCGCCGATGACCCGGATGTTCTGTGTGTCCTTGAGCCAGCCTGCGGTTTCCGCCTGGCGGAGCGCGCCGACCACATCGAGATAGAGCGGTTCGCCAAGCGCGCCGGGCTCCTTGGTGCGGTCGAGCACGGCGATGGATTTCACCGTCTTCGGCAGCGCCGCGGCGAAATCCTCTACCGAGAACGGGCGGTAAAGGCGCACCTTGACGACGCCGGTTTTTTCACCAGCCGCATTGAGGGCACCGACGGTTTCGCCGACGGCTTCCGCGCCGGATCCCATGATGACGATCACGCGCTCGGCGTCCGGCGCGCCTTCGTAGTCGAAGGGTTTGTAAGCGCGGCCGGTGCGTGCGGCGAAGGCGTCCATCGCCTCTTTCACCAGCTTCGGCAGGGCATCGTAATACGAGTTGCAGCCTTCGCGGGCTTGGAAGAAGGCGTCCGGGTTCTGCGCGGTGCCGCGGATCACCGGCTTGTCCGGAGTGAGCGCGCGGTCGCGGTTTGCGAGGATGCTTTCCTCGTCGATCAGGGATTTGAGATCCTCATCGCTGAGCAGTTCAATTTTCGAAACCTCGTGGGAAGTGCGGAAGCCATCGAAGAAATGAAGGAACGGCACCCGCGAGCGCAGCGTGACCATCTGGGAGATCACCGCCGTGTCCTGCGCTTCCTGCACCGAGCCGCCGCAGAGCATGGCGAAGCCGGTCTGGCGGCAGGCCATCACGTCCGAGTGATCGCCGAAGATGCTCAGCGCGTGGGTGGCCAGCGCGCGCGCCGTGACGTGCAGGCAGAAAGGAATCAGCTCCCCGGCGATCTTATACATGTTGGGGATCATCAGCAGCAGGCCCTGCGATGCGGTGAAGGACGCGCTCAGCGAGCCCGCCATCAACGCGCCGTGCAGGGCACCGGCGGCGCCGCCTTCGGACTGCATTTCCACCACGCTGGGCACCGCACCCCACAGGTTTTTTTTGCCGGCGGCGGACCATTCATCGGCGAATTCCGCCATTGGCGAGGACGGCGTGATCGGATAGATGGCGAAAAATTCGTTCAGACGGTAGGCAACGGATGCAACAGCTTCGTTGGCGTCGAGCGTGCCCATGGAAGGTTTTGTGGAAGCATTCACGGGGCATCCCTAAGCACATTGAAGACAGGAAGGTCCACAAAGTGCATGATATGGCGCTAGAATAGCAATTTCCGCACAGGATGAGCCCGGAAATCCGGGGAGTGCCGCCCGATGCCGGGACCAGCGCCTGCGGTGGGTGCTTGCTGCCGGAAACCCTGCGGTGATCCGTGAAACGGCGATTTTCCGGCTTCGGCGCGGATCAATGCCGGGTCACGCGTTCATGCCGTTTTCCACGTCGTCGAAGTCCATCTCCCGGACGCGTTTCCTGTCGCGCTGGATCTCTACCTGCTTGCGGAGGATCTCGCGCATTTCCACGCCGCGTGGCATGGCGGGGATCACGAGCCTTGGCAGTGTGCGGTCCGAGGTTTCCAGCGAAATGGATGCCAGTCCGGTGAGGCGCATCCACCACGGGCGCAGGAGCAGCGAGTCCTTCACGCGGTAGAGTTCGATCTCGTCGAGGTGCTGGTTGATCACGCCCCGGGTGATGCGCAGGCGCTCGCTGGTCAGCTCATAGGTGTGGCAGCGCAGGACGAGATACCTCCACAAAACATATAACAAGGGCGCCGGCAGCGCGGCGTAGGCCAGCGGGAAACCCATGGTGCCCACCGTGACGATGGCGGCGGCCAGCAGCATGGCCGCAACATAGGCTCCGAGATTGAGCCACTGCGACGAGCGGCCTTTCCACAACGCGTTTTCCTCATCCATGTGCGCAGGATGTGCGGTCCCACCGCCACCCGGCAAGCGGAGAGTTTGTTTCCTGCCGCGCGCGGGGCAGGGTTCAATCCACATGGAAGACCTCTTCCATATCCGCCCACCATTCGCCCTCGGCGCGGTCCGCCAGCGGCTCCTGGCAGGGGATGCAGACATCCCACCATTCCTGGGTTTTGGGATCGGCGGCCATCTTGGCCATGTCTGCGGCGAAGTCCTGCCCGATGTATTCGAAGTAGCTGAAAAGGTAGTGGTTTCCGTCCGGAAGCTTGCGCAGGAAGATCGAGTAGTTGCGCATGTTGCAGTCCTCGATCATGGCGAGCACCTCCGGCCAGACGGCGGCGTGCAGGCGCTTGTATTCGTCGATTTTTTCCGGCAGCAGGCCGATGATGCTTCCGTAGCGTTTCATGGGAATTGTGGGATTGCGCCGGCAGTCTTGGCAGCCAGGCCGGGGATTCAAGCATTACCGGTATTTGGTTTCACCGCAGGTCACAAGAGGCGCCGGCCTCATGCGGGGTGCGGTAAACACCGGCCTCCACGCGGCAGGGCTGGGTGAAATGCTGCCGCAGATGCGGAATGTGTTCTAACAAAAGCGCCTCGTGGTCGAGGGCGATGTGGTTGAACAAGACAAGGTGCTGGTGAAGTTGTCCCATGTCGCCGACGTGCGGAACCACCGGGATTCCATATTTACGTGCCATCAGGCTCACGACCAGAAACTCGCTCACGCCGGCCACACGCAAGGCATCGACCTGGCAGAAGGCCAGCGCGCCGGATTCCAGATAGTTTTTGAAGACGATCCGGTTCGGCACGTGTTCGCCCGCAGCGATTTTGAGGGGTGCGACGGTTTGGGCGATTCGGGCGTGACCGAGAACATCATCCGGATGCGTCGGCTCCTCAAACCAGAATAGGTTGAGATCCGCCGTGCGCCGAGCGAATTCAATGGCCTGCGGCACCGTCCACTGCTGGTTGGCATCGACCATGATGCGGGCCTCGGGGCCGGCCGCATCACGGACGAGGCGGGCGCGGCGTTCGTCGCGCGCCATGTCCGGCGATCCGACTTTGAGCTTCATCGCAGTGAAGCCCGTCGCGACCGAGCGGGCGACATTGGCCGCGACCTGCTCGTCGCTGTAATTGAACCAGCCGATCGAGGTGTCATAGCCGGGATAGCCCGCAGCCAGAATGCCGGTGCGTGACTGCCGGGTGGCGCGCGCGTTTTCCAGGATCTCCGCCGCCGCCTCTTTGGAAAGCACGTCCTCGACGTAGGAAAAATCCAGCGTGGCCAGCAGGCTGGCGGAGGAGAGATCCAGCAGCAGTTGCCACAGCGGGACGCCGCGGGTTTTCGCCCAGAGATCCCAGCAGGCGTTGGTGACGGAGGCGAGGGCGAGTTGGACGATGCCCTTGTGGGGGCCGAGCCAACGGAACTGCTGTTCGTCGGCCATCTCCTTCTGGAGCGCACCAAAGTCCGCCATGATTTCCTCAATGTCGCGGCCCTTGAGCCGGGAGGCGTAGAATTCCGCGGCCCGGCAGACCAGGTCGTTGCCCTCGCCAAGCGTGAATGCGAGGCCAGTGCCGGTGCGGCCCTTGTCGTCGGTTAGAAGCGTGACGGCATAGGAGTAGATTGGATCCTTGTGAATGGCGTCGCTGCCGTGGCCGGAGCCAATCGGGAAGCGCGCGTCGCGGGTGGAAATGCGGGTGATCATGAGATCTTCTGTTAGTGGAAAATGGTGTAGAGCGAGGCCATTGCGACAATGACGACAATGGCGAGGAACTTGTAGTCGAGAAGCCCGGGCCAACCGGGGGATTTCAGCGCATCGAACGGATGCGGCCAGTAGAGTTGCTGAGGGTCTTCTCCGGCGAGTTTAGGCAAGGCGAAGGTGAACGGGATCTACATCGCAAAACAGACGACGCACATGTAGAAGGCCATCATCATGAAAGGAGTCTCGTAGAGGAAAGCCGGCGTACAAGCGAAGGTATCCGGTTTCCAGACATAGCGTTTTGATGGCGAAAACCGCGGCTCCCATGATCGAGCCCAGCCACATCGTCCACTTGGCGCTGCGGGCGGATGCGGCGGGCCAGAAGACGCCGAGCACGAAGACGCAGGTGATGGGCGGGGCCATGTGGGCGATGATGTCATTCACGCCGTTGAAAATTCTTTCGTAGCGGTCGAGCAGGGGAACGAGGGCGATGCCGGTGCAGATTGCGGTGACGATGTCATAACTGACCGTCGTGGCGATGGAGTTAGAGGCGCTTGAGAGGTTGCCCATGAGCGCCGGCATGAGCGCGGCGGTGAGCACGTCAAGCACGCCCATCGGCAGAAGCTTGCGGATCATGACACCGTAAACCTCCTTGGAGTGATAGGCTTTCACTCCCTCGGCAACGAGCGGTTTGCCATCGGCGTCCCTCTTCACCGGCGCGCCGGGGCCGAGGATGATGGCGGGTTCCTTGCCGGCGCTTTGGATGGCGAGTTGCGAAAGGTCGATACTGTCACCGTCCCTGACGCGAATGGGATCGAGTCTGGCTCCGCCGAGATCGCCAGTGACGGCGACAATTTGTTCTTTCGTGCCATCGGCGCCATTCACGGTTTGGATCACGCGGACTTGGGTGAGGCCTTCGATGTTTCCCTGCTTGATGCCGGTGTAGAGCATCAGGCCGGGGACGATGAAAATGAAGACGGGGAGTGTCTTGATGAGCCCGCAGAAGATGGAGCCGACGCGGGCGTCGTTTTCACTCTCCGCACCGAGCACGCGTTGGACGATGGTTTGATCGGCGCACCAATACCAGATGCCGAGCACCGGGTAGCCGAGGAAGATCGCATACCATGGCATGCCGCTGTCATCGCCATGAGGGCGGAGCATGTTCATGAGATTGCCGTCGGTGAGGTCTGGAGCGGTGTCGAGAGTGGCGGTCATGCCGGTCCATCCGCCGGTTTTCTGCCAAGCGAACCAAGTGATCACGCAGGCACCGAGGAGCAGGATGATGGTCTGGATGGTCTCGGTGATGGCGACCGCGGCGAGGCCGCCGGCGACCGTGTAGATGCCGGTGAGGGCGCACATCAGGATGATGCAGGTCCATTTATCGATGCCGAAAATGTCGTGCAGAACCAGCCAGCCGGTGGCGAGCGGGAAGGCGATGTGGAAAATGATGGCGGCGATGATCGAGACGAAGGCGAGCCAGTCCCGGCACTCGCGGGAGTAGCGTTTTTCGAGAAAATCCGGGAGCGTGGCGACTTTGGATTTCAGATAGAACGGCGCGAAGAAAAACCCGAGCAGGATCAGCGTGAAGGCGGCCATCCACTCGAAGTTGCCGTTGAGCAGGCCGGTGTCGTAGCCGGACTGCGCCAGGCTGACGAGGTGGACGCACGAAATGTTGGTGGCGAAGAGCGCGAGTCCGATGACCGGCCATTTCAAGGTATGGGCGGCCATGAAATAATCGCCCGCGACGGATTCCCCGTGCTGTCGGCCTTTTCTCCTGGCGTTGATGCCGGCCCAGCAACCGATACCGACGACCCCCACGAGGTAAACGACGATGATGGTCCAATCGATAAAGCTGATGTTCATGGTTCGGTTTGTTTTTTGATGTCGCGAGAATCAGTGAACGGCGCATCCGTATTCGGCCACCGCCTTGAACATGGCCTCGATGTTTTCAGGCGGAACGTCCGGCAGAATGTTGTGGATGGTGTTGAAGACAAAACCACCGCCGGGAGCGAGGATCTCGATGCGACGGCGCACATCGTCGCGGACCTGCTGGGGAGTGCCGTGGTTGAGGATGGCGCGCGTGTCGCAGCCGCCGCCCCAGAACGTCACGTCGCGGCCGAATTCGCTTTTGAGTTTTTCCGCTTCCATGTCACGGCAGGCGGTTTGCACGGGATTGATGATTTCAAACCCGGCATCGATCAGGTCCGGAAGCAGCGCGTGGATCGATCCGCACGAGTGGAGGAAGGTGTGCATCTGTGAGTTCTTGCGCACGTAATCGCAAAGCCGCGTGTGATGCTTTTTGAACAGCGAGCGGTAAGTGGCGGGTGCCATGAACGGCCCGGTGTCCGTGCCCAGATCATCGCCAAAGCGGCAAATGTCCGCGATGTCGCCCACGGCGGCGCAGACTTTCTCCAGAGTGCCCAGATGAACTTCCATCAGCGACTCCAGCAGACGCTCGACCTGCTCGGGCTCCGCGACCAGATCCATGAGAAAGTTGTCCATCCGCCGGAGAAAGGTGCCCCACTCGAAGAGGTTGCAGCCTACGACGACCATGATGGCGCGGTCGGTCGAGGCCCGCAGGGCGAGGGCGTTGGCGCGAAGTGTTTCCCAAAATCCCTCATCGCCGGCGTGGTCCCATGGACTGTGCGCCAGCGCGGCCCAGTGAACCTTGCCCATCGCCGCAGGCAGGGCGGCGGTGATGTCTGTTGGATAGTCATCCAACCACGGGAAGCATGTCTGGTCGAAGAAGTTCATGTTCTTCAACTGCGTGGCGATCTCCGTGCCGTCGGGCGCGCTGGCGCGCCATCCGCCGTCCGCTGCGGGCTGCGGCCGGAACCACACGGGATATTGCGCGGCGCTGCCGTCGAAGAGAGTTAAGTCATACCAATCGGACGCCGAGGTATCGAACGTGCGTCCGAGATCCACCACGTCGATGCGGCAGCGGTTGAGAATCTCCTCCTCCGGTTGCGCGAGTTGCTGGACCACATCGTAAACCCGGGTGTTTCCGCCAGTGAGGCCAAGATGTTTTTTCAGGCGGGTGTAAGCGATGGCCGAAATGCCGGAGCTGGGCGTGGCTCCCATGTCCACCGGCACTCGCCCGGGTTCGCGATGGGCAATGGCTTGTTGGATGAGTTCGCGGGATGTCATGGGTTTTTGGGTTTGATGAATTTTTCAGCGGCGATAGCCGATTTCCGCACCGCCGCTCACATGCATGATGTGGCCGGTGATGAAGCGTGCCTTTTCAGATAGAAGAAATACGCAGGTGTCTGCAATCACATCGCCCTCGGGGCAGTAGCCGAGCGGATGGATCTCATCGAGGTAGCGGTGGATTCCCTCCGGATCGGGCTGCTCTTCAGCCCATTGGTGGAGCATCGGCGTCCAGGTGCCGGCCGGGCAGACCGCGTTGACCCGGATGCCGGCCTTGGCGTAATCGAGAGCCATCGACTTGGTGAGCGTGTTCATGGCACCCTTGGTGGCGGTGTAGGCCGCATGGTTTTCCTGGCCGATGACGCCGACCATGCTGCTGGTGTTGAGGATGCAGCCCTTGGTGGCTTTCAGCGCCTCCAAGCCGAAGCGGGTCGTGTGCAGGACGCTTTTCAGATTGGTGTCGAAAAAGGCATTCCACTCTTCTTCAGTGGTTTCGTGGAGAGGTTTGGACGGGCTGGCGATGCCGGCGTTGTTGTGGATGGCGTCGATGCGTCCGAATTTCTCCAAGGTGAAGGCGATACCTTGCTCCACTTCGGAAGCGCTGGAGACATCACAGCGGATGCCGAAATGTTTGCCCGGAAGTTTGGCCGCCTCGCTTGCGGCAAGTTCGCCATTGCGGGCACAAAGAACGACATATGATCCTTCGTTCGCGTAGGCCTTCGCGCAGTCCAGGCCGATGCCGGTGGAGCCGCCGGTGAGGAAGATGACTTTGTTTTCCAGTAGCATGGTTTTTCAGGAAAGTTTCCGCCAAGTTGTCAGACAACTTTGGGCTGGCAAGGAAAAACTTGAGTGGCTAGGACTGGGTCCATGCCAGCCGCGAAAAATCACGCCAGCCCGGGAAAACCGTCCGCGCCCGCAGCGCGGATGTTGCGGGACTTGGAGCGTGCGATTCTCGAAGGGCGGCTGGCACCCGGCAGCCGTCTGCCTGGCGAGGAGGAACTGTGCGTGCGCTACGGCAGCAGCCGTCCGGCGGCGCGCGAGGCCTTGCAGGCGCTCAAGGCGCGTGGGTTGATCGTCAGCCGGCGCGGCAGCGGAAGTTATGTATCCACGGATGCCGGGCAGGACCCGCTGCGCAAGTCCATCGAGGTGTATTCCTCACTGCAGCCCGGCGGCCAGGCGTATCTGGAACTGCTGGACCTGCGACTGTTGATCGAGACGTTCTGCGTGGCAAATCTGGCGCGCAAGGACCGTGCGGAGGAACGGCGGAAACTGCGGGCCAAACTGGATGTCATGCGCGCTTCCACGGCTGACTTCGCCGCCTTTGGCGAGGCTGACATCCGCTTTCACCTGCAGATCGTGGAAAGCGCCGGGCATCAATTGTTCGCCACCATTCTCGGCGGCCTGCTGCCGGGTCTTGGCGTGCGCTTCGCGAGTGAAACCTATGTCGATGCCGCGCTGGTCTCAAAGAACCTGGGCGATCACGAGTCGATTTGTGAAGCGCTCGATGCGGGCCGCGGCGAGCTTGCGCGCCAACGGCTGCGCAAGCACCTGCTCGATTCCCGCGCGCATCTGGAAGAAGTCCTCGCCAAGGCCGCCGGGTGAGGGTGGAGGGATCAACGCTGAATGCCGGCTTATGACCGGCGTGGCATTTCATTCGCCGGACTTTTCCTCCTCCAGCGGCGGCACGGCGATGGGCGGAGTCACTGCCTCGATCGGCTTGCTGGCGGCGGATTGGGCGGGCGGGGTGGCGACGATGCCGCCGGGCAGTTGCTGCACGGAGCCTTGGCCGGCAGCGGCGGCGGGTGCGGGCTGGGCCTTGGTGATGAGTTGATCGCGTTCTTTCAACAGGGCGTCCACGGTGGTCTTGGAGACCAGAAAGGTGCGGCCTTCGAGGGCTTTCTCTTTGGCGAGTTTTTCGCCCAGGGTCTTGATGCGCTCGGCGAAGGCGGCGTCCTTGCTCTTGGTGTCCTCTTCTTTCTCGCCTTCCTCCTTCTTGCGCTCCTTGGGCAGCTCGGCGTTCACGTTCACGGTGAGCAGCACTTCCTCGCTGGTGGCCGGTGCGGCTCCACCCTCGGCGGGTGCGGCGGCTTTGGCCGGAGTGATGGTGAGTTGATAGATGAAACCCTCCACGGTTTCGATCACGGCACTGCGCTTCTCTTCCGCATTGGCGCGCTCCGCAACCTTGTCGGCCGGGATCACATCACTGAAGCGGGCGTAGGAAAAAAGGCTCTTGAGCGGTGTGGTGGCGGAGTTATCCAGCACTTCATCTCCGGCCGCACCTTCGAGCTTGAACTCGGCGTCTTCAGTCTCGCGGGTGAGCTTCCATGCGGTCTCGTCCTTGCTCTTGTGGCTGAGGCTGATGGATTTGATTTTCTCCGGGCTGAAGAAATCGTCGGCCAGCCAGCGGGTGGCCTCGTCGCTGACGGAGGGGAACATCTCGCTGATGGCATAGAAGCCGGACTCGTCGGCATGGTTGCGGATGTATCGGCCGACGGCGCCGCCGCCGCCCATGGGGCCGGCATCGGCGCCGCTTTCGATGTTCTTGCCGAGGGAAACCCGGGCGAGTTCCTTGCCGGTAGCGTCCTTGAAGGTGGCGGTCAGACCGCGATCCTCCGCCTTGGCAGCGCTTTCATCCATGCCGAACCGGGGTGC
>Ga0105090_10000230_pt1 | contig 25647 bp, 17 predicted proteins | sample PPLLak3March2015_FD_79110 | JGI IMG/M metagenome (GOLD analysis project Ga0105090, IMG submission 79110) | Freshwater sediment microbial communities from Prairie Pothole Lake near Jamestown, North Dakota, USA - PPLs Lake P7 Core (1) Depth... | ecosystem: Environmental > Aquatic > Freshwater >...
CTCGGCGTTCTCGAGCGTGGCCGCGACGCCGGGCCCGGCGTCCGCGGCGATCGAGTGGACGCGCTGAGTGAGCACCGCAAGTTCCGACGACGTCCGCCGCAGGTCGGCAGCGAGCGCCGCGGCATCGCGCGACAGCGCAGGCAGCTGCGTGGACGCCTCGCGCAGGTTCGCGAGCGACGTGCCGACCGCCGCGAGGTTCTCGTCGCCGACGAGCCGCTCGATGCGGACCATGACCGCACTCGCCTGGCTCACGAGGTCGGGCAACTTCTCGACGAGCGCCTGGATGTCGCCCTTCTTCGCGGCGATCATCGGATAGCGGTCGCCCTGCACGAGCGCACGCCCCGGGTCCTTCTTGGGGTCGACCTGGAGGTCGATGTAGAGGAGGCCGGTGAGACCGAGGAGCCCGAGTCGCGCCTCGGTGGCGCCCGAGAGCGGTGCTTCCTCGTCGACCTCGACGACCACCTTGACGCGGTTCGGGTCGTCGCGGTCGACCCGGAGGCTCACCACGCGCCCGACGTCGACGCCGAGGTAGCGCACCGGGCTGCCCTGCGACAGGCCGCTCACCGAGCCCTCGAAGTAGATCTCGTAGCGCTGGTAGACGCGCTGGTCGCCCCGGCCGGAATACCACCACACGAACGCGAATGCCGCAGCGACCGCGAGCACCGCGAAGACGGCGACGCTTGCGTACCTGGCGTCACGCTCCACGGCCGGCCTCCCGCTCCGCGGAGATCGCTCGGCCGCGCGCGCCGTGGAAATAGCTGTGTATCCAGGGGTGATCGTGCGCGACGATTCCTTCGAGCGTATCCACGATGACCTTGCGATCGACCAGCACGGCGACACGGTCGCATGTCCTCGCGAGGGTGTCCAGATCGTGGGTGACCATCACGATCGTGAGCCCGAGGGTCCGGCGCAGGTACAGGATGAGCTCGTCGAACTCGGTCGCCGCGATCGGGTCGAGCCCGGCCGTCGGCTCGTCGAGGAACAGGATCGCCGGGTCGAGCGCGAGCGCGCGTGCGAGCGCCACGCGCTTGACCATGCCGCCCGAGAGCTGCGCGGGCGCCTTCGCGGCGGTGTCGAGCGTGAGCCCGACCATGCGCAGGCGCAGCTCGACCAGCGCGTCGAGCGTCGCCTCGTCGAGGTCGACGGCTTCCGCGACCGGCAGCTTGATGTTCTCCGCGACCGTGAGCGAGGTGAAGAGCGCGCCGTGCTGGAACGTGACGCCGTAGCGGCGCTTGAAACGCCTCAGCTCCTCGTCGTTCATCGCGGTCACGTCCTGGCCCTCGACCAGGACGCGCCCCGCGTCCGGCCGCCGCAGCCCGAGGATGGTCTTCAGGAGCACGCTCTTGCCGCTGCCCGAGCCGCCGACGAGGCCGAAGATCTCGCCGCGGCGCACGTCGAAGCCGACGCCGTCGTGCACGACCTGCGCACCGAAGCGGTTCTCGATGCCGTCGAGCTCGATCACGGGCCCCGGGTCCGGCATCAGAAGTCGATCTCGAGGAAGTAGATCGCGAACAGTGCGTCCGCGAAGATCACGAGGAAGATCGACTGCACGACCGCGACGGTCGTGAGCCGGCCGAGCTCGCGCGACGACTCGCGCACCTGCAGTCCGCGCATCGTGCCCGTGAGCCCGATGAGAAGCCCGAAGACGGGCGCCTTGACGAGCCCGGCCCACAGCGTCGTGTCGGCGATCGCGGAGTCGAGACGGGAAACGAACTGCTGCCAGGGCAGGTCGAGCAGGTAGTTCGTGAGCAGCGCGCCGCCCGCGATGCCCATCGCGTTCGCGACCACCGTGAGCAGCGGCAGCACGAGCACCAGCGCCACGACCCGCGGCAGCACGAGCACTTCGTAGGGGTTCAGGCCCATCGACTCGAGCGCGTCAACCTCGTCGTTCAGCTTCATCACGCCGAGCTCGGCCGCGTACGCGCTGCCCGTGCGGCCGGCGACCATGATGGCCGTGAGCAGCACGCCGAGCTCGCGCAGCACGCCGATGGTGACGAGGTCCACCGTGAATATTTCCGCGCCGAACGGCCGCAGCTGCTGCGCGCCGATGTAGGCGGAGATCACGCTGATGAGGAACGCGATGACGGCGACGACCGGGATCGCCTGCACGCCCGTCTCGTGCATGTGCCGCACGATCGAGGGGATGCGCAGCCGCCTGACGGAGCGCCACGCATTCGCGGCGCTCGTGAGCAGCTGCCCGCCATACACGAGCTCCTCGTACCAGCCGTCGACGCGGTCCGCGACCGCGTGGCCGAAGGCCGTGAAACGCTGCGACAGGGTGAGCTTCGCGGGCTCCGGGAATCGCCCGGCGTCGCGGCCGAGCAGCTCGTCGAAGTAGGCGAAGTGGCCGGGCGGCTGCCCACGGTACCTGACCTGCGTGCCCGACGCGCCGAGGACGTGGAGCGCACGGCGCAGCAGCCACGCCGGGCCGATGTCGAAGGTGCCCGATCGCTCGAAGTTGACCTCGAGCCCGGCCGGCGCGGCACCGCGCAGCTGGCCGAGGGCACGCTCGAGCGCGGGCGCATCGAGCATGGCGCAGTCGCCGGCGAGCGTCAGGCGCCCGGAGGCGGGATCGAAGTCCGCCGAGAATTCCATCACGCTCCGTCGTGGCTCGCGGGCCGCAGATGCTAGCATCGCACGAGCACCTCGGTGAGGGTCGATGGGCGGCGACATCCTCGGACAGATCCTGATCCTGCTTGCGGCCTCGGTCCTGGTGCTGAGCGTCGTTCGCCGTTTCTCCCTTCCGCCGATCCTCGGCTATCTCGTCGTCGGGATGCTGCTCGGCCCGCACGCGCTCGGCCTCGCGTCGGACGACGAGGCCGTACGGCTGCTCGCCGAGTTCGGCGTCGTGTTCCTGGTCTTCACCCTCGGCCTCGAGTTCTCGCTCGCGCGGATGATCGCGATGAAGTCCGAGGTGCTCGGGGTCGGCGGGCTGCAGATGCTGCTCACCACGAGCGTCGCGGGCGGGATCGCCTGGTCGCTCGGCGCCAGCCCGGCGGCGGCGATCGTGCTCGGCGGGGCGCTCGCCATGTCGTCGACCGCGATCGTCGTGCGCCAGCTCGGCGAGCAGCTCGAGCTCACCCGCACGCATTCCCGGTTCGCGGTCGGAATCCTGCTCTTCCAGGACCTCGCCTTCGCGCCGCTCCTCGCCCTAGCGACGGCGCTCGCGGTCGCGGATGACGTGCTGACGCCCGAGTGGCTGCTCGGCATGGTGCTCCGCGCGCTGCTCGCGCTCGCCGTCGTGCTGGTGCTCGGCCGGTGGCTGCTGCGGCCCCTCTTCCGCGAGATCGCCCGCCACCGCAGCACCGAGAGCTTCACCCTCACGGTGCTGTTCGTCGCGCTCGCCGGCGCCTGGTCGACCCACGCGCTGGGGCTCTCGATGGCGCTCGGTGCGTTCCTCGCCGGCATGCTGCTCTCCGAGACCGAGTTCCGCCACCAGACGGAGGCGGTCATCAAGCCCTTCCAGGACATCCTGCTCGGCCTCTTCTTCGTGTCGGTCGGCATGCTGCTGGACCTCCGGCTGCTCCTCATGCAGCTGCCGCTCGTGCTGCTGCTGCTCGCGGCGCTGCTGCTCGTGAAGGCTGCGATCGTTTTCGGCATCGTCCGGCAGCTCGTGCCCAACACGCGCAAGGCGCTCAGGACCGGCATCGTCGTCTCGATGGGCGGCGAGTTCGGGTTCGCGCTGCTCACGCTGATGCTCAAGGGCTCGGCGATCGACACGGGCGTCGCGCAGGCGCTGCTCACGACGATCGCGCTCAGCATGCTGGCCGGCCCGCTGCTCGTCCGCTACAACGGCCGCATCGCGGACTTCCTGCTGCGACGCCGCTCGCCGAAGCCGACCGAGGTCGGACTCGAGACGGCCGCGACGCGCGAGCTTGCGAAGCGCGAGCACGTCATCATCTGCGGCTTCGGCCGCGTCGGGCAGAACCTCGCGCGCGTGCTCGAGACGCGCGGCTTCGAGTTCATCGCGCTCGACCTCGACCCGCACCGCGTCCGCGACGCGCGGCAGGCGGGCGACCCGGTGGTCTACGGCGACGCGTCCGAGCCGGAGGTGCTGCGCGCGCTCGGCCTCGAGAACGCGAGCGTGGTCGTGGTCTCCTTCGACGGACCCGACACCGCACTCCGCATCGTGCGCTCCGTGCGCCAGCTGCGCGGGGACGTGCCGGTGCTCGTGCGCACCGAGGACGACTCGAAGCTCGAAAAGCTGCAGGCCGCGGGCGCGACCGAAGTGGTGCCGGAAATCTTCGAGACGAGCCTGTCGCTCGTCTCGCACGTGCTGCTGTTCCTCAAGGTGCCGCCGCGCGAGATCCTCGAGACGACCGAGGACATACGCCACGACCGCTATGCGATCCTGCGCAGCGTGTTCCGGCGCCGCGACGCGCACTCGCTCGACGACCCGGAACACTCGATGCGCCAGCAGCTGCGCACGGTCGTGCTGCCGCCGGGCGCCATCGCCGTGGGACGCACGATCGGGGAGGCGGGCCTCGACCCGAAGCGCGTCGTCGTGACCGCGCTCAGGCGCGAGGGCATCGTCGGGCGCGAACCCGACGACGGCACGATGCTGCGCGAGGGCGACGTGCTGGTTCTCTGGGGTACGCCCGAGGACCTCGAGCACGGCGAGAACAAGCTGTTGATGGGCTGAGTCCGCAGAGTTGCGACCGGGAGGCAGGCGAACATGACGACGATCGGCACGCCGCAGGCGGGATCCGCGACGCGAATGTTGCTGCTCGGCGCGGGCGAGCTCGGCAAGGAAGTCGCGATCGAGGCGCAGCGCCTCGGCGTCGAGGTGATCGCGGCCGACCGCTACGCCGGCGCGCCCGCGATGCAGGTCGCGCATCGCTCGCACGTCCTCGACATGCTCGATCCGGCGGCCCTGCGCGCGCTCGTGCTCGAGGAGCGGCCCGCGCTGATCGTCCCCGAGATCGAGGCCATCGCGACCCCGGAGCTGCTGCGCCTCGAGGCCGAGGGATTCCGCGTCATCCCCACGGCACGCGCCGCGCGGCTCACCATGGATCGCGAGGGCATCCGCCGGCTCGCGGCGGAGGAGCTCGGCCTGCCGACGTCGCCCTACCGCTACGCGGACGACGAGGCGGGATACCGCGCGGCCGTCGCGGCGATCGGCTTTCCCTGCGTCGTGAAGCCCGTGATGAGCTCGTCGGGCAAGGGGCAGAGCGTGGTGCGCTCGGACGTCGACGTCCTGCCGGCCTGGGAATACGCGCAGTCCGGTGGGCGCGCGGGCGCCGGTCGGGTCATCGTCGAGGGCTTCATCGATTTCGAATACGAGATCACGCTGCTCACGGTACGGCACGCGGGCGGCACGTCGTTCTGCGCGCCGATCGGCCACCTGCAGGTCGAAGGCGACTACCGCGAGTCGTGGCAGCCGCAGCCGATGTCGCCGGCGGCGCTCGCGCAGTCCCAACGCATGGCAGGCGAGATCACCGCGAACCTCGGCGGCCACGGCGTCTTCGGCGTGGAGCTCTTCGTGCGCGGCGACCAGGTGTGGTTCAGCGAGGTCTCGCCGCGCCCGCACGACACCGGACTCGTGACGCTCGTTTCGCAGGATCTTTCGCAGTTCGCGCTGCACGCGCGCGCGATCCTCGGCCTGCCGGTGCCCGTCATCCGCCAGCGCGGCGCGTCCGCCTCCTGCGCCGTGCTGCTGGAGGGGCGGTCCAGGAACGTCGTCTTCCACGACGTGGAGCGGGCCCTCCGGGAACCCGACACGCAGCTCCGGCTCTTCGGCAAGCCCGAGGTGGCGGGCAGGCGGCGCATGGGTGTCACGCTCGCGCTCGACGACGACCTGGCCGAGGCCCGCGCGAAGGCGCGCCGTGCGGCCATGGAGATCGTGGCAGGCGCGGAGCTGCGCTGATCAGGTCGGACGAATCCGACAAGCTATTGTTTTTAAAGAGATTAAGTCTGGACAGCACTCTATTTAGTTGACACGGATTTAGTTATTGACGCTATGTCAACGTGACGGCAGAATGCGGTCATGTCGTACATCAGCGAGCGTCGCCAGGAAGAGCGGGACCGCCGACGGGTCGAGATCGTCGACGCGGCCGAGGCCGTCTACGCGGAGGTGGGCTGGGACGCCGTCACCATGGACCAGGTCGCGCGCGGGGCCCGGCTGAGCCGCGCCCTCGTGTACGTCTACTTCCGCGACAAGCCCGACCTGCACTTCGCGCTGGTCGAGCGCGCGCTCGAGACGCTGCGCCGCCGCTTCGAGGCCGCCAGCGCCGGCAAGCCGACCGGCCTCGACGCGGTCGAGGCCATCGGTCGTGCATACCTCGGCTTCGCGCGCGACCTGCCGCACTACTTCGACGCCTGCGCTCGCTACCAGGCCCACGCGGTGCGCGACGCCGAGCCGAACCCCAACGAGGCGGCGTGCATCACGACGGGCCATCGCGTCCACGAGGTGATCGTCGCATCGCTGAACCGCGGCATCGCGGACGGCTCGATCCGCAAGGATCTCGGCGATCCCTACCTCACGGCGCTCTCGCTGTGGGCGTTCACCCACGGCGTCATCCAGATCGCGGCGACCAAGTCGGGACTGATGCAGCGCGAGGGCATCGCCGTGCAGCAGTTCTTCGACCACTCGATCGCGATGGCGCGCCGCTCGCTGCAGGCCTGAGGCGAGGCACTTCCCGTGCAAGATCGAGGCCCTGCCCGTTGCGACGTCGGCCTGCCACTGCTCGGGATGCTGCTGCTCTCCTCTGCCTGGGCGGGAGCGGCGACCGCGCCGCCGCCAACCGACGCAGCAACGGCCGGCACGGTCGAGGCCGGCCTCGAGCAGCTCGTCGACGACGCGCTCGCCGCCAACCTCGAGTTGCGCGCAGGCCAGGCGACGGTCGCGCAGCGCCTCGCCGCGCTCGACCAGGCCCGCGCGCTGTACCTGCCGGCGCTCGACCTCGCGGCTCGCTACAGCGTCGCGGACGGCGGTCGCACCATCGAGTTACCCGTAGGCGACCTGCTGAACCCGGTGTACGAGACGCTCGACGAGCTGCTCGTCGCGTCCGGTCGGCCGCCGCAGTTCCCCCGCGTCCGCAACGAGACGGTCGAGTTCCTGCGGGAGCAGGAGCAGGAGACAAAGCTCGTGGTCGAGCAGCCGGTGTACGAGCCCCGCCTCGGTCCCGCCGTCGACGCCAGCCGCGAGGAACTCAACCGGACGAGCGCGAACCTCGAGGCGCTGCGCACGCGAGTCGTCCGTGACGTGCAGCAGGCCTATTACCAGTGGCTCGCCGGGCAGCAGGCCGTGCTCGTGCTCGAGGCGACGCGCGAGGTGGCCCAGGCCAATCTCGACGCGAACGAGAGCCTCTACCGCAACGGGCGCGTCACCCGCGACCTGGTGTACCGCGCCGAGGCCGACGTGCTCGAGGTCGAGCAGCAGCGCATCGCCGCCGCGAGCCGCGTGCGCATCGCGCAGAGCTACGTGAACCTGCTGCGGAACGCGCCGCTCGGCACGACGCTGCCGACGGCCGACATCGACGGGGCCACGGTCGAGCGCTACCGCGAGCGCCTCGTGCGCCGGCTCGCCGGCCGCACGCCGGACACCTCGCTCCTGCAGGAGATCGCCACCGGACGCAGGGCGGAACTCAGGGGCCTCGATGCCGCGGTCGCCGGCGGCGAGGCGCGCCAGGACCTGGCCCGGGCCGCGTTCCAGCCACGCGTCGCCTTCGGCGCCGAAGCCGGCGTGCAGGGCGAGGAGTACGGCTTCGGCGAGGACGAGCGGTACGTGCTCGCCTCGGTGATCCTGCGCTGGAACCTGTTCCGCGGCGGGGCCGACCGCGCCGCGCTCAGGGAAGCGCGCGCCTACACCGACGAAGTGCGCGCGGCGCGCGAACTGGCGGCCCAGCAGGTCCGCCTCGAGGTGCAGCAGGCGGTCGAGAACCTCGAGGTGGCGGACGCGTCGCTCGAAACCGCGCTCAAGCGCACCGAGGCCGCCGACGGCGCATTCCGCATCGCGAGCCGCAAGCGGGACCTCGGCCAGATCAACCAGGCGGAGTTCATCGACGCGCGGCGCGCGATGACCGACGCCCGTCTCAACTTGAATCGTGTGCGCGCGGAGTTCCTCGCGCGCGTGGCGGAGCTCGAGTACGCGATCGGCGGGCCGGGCTCCCCGCAGGAGCCGACATCATGAAGCGATACGCAGTCCCCGCGTCGCTCGCCGTCGTGGCGCTGCTCGCCGGTTGCGGCAGTGGCCCGGCGCCTGAGCGTGCCGCCGACGAGCCGACCCCGGTCCGCACCGCACTGGTCGAGGCCGCGCGCTCCGCAAGCATCGTCCGGGCCGTGGGAATACTCGCGCCCCACGACGAGATCCGGCTGTCCTTCAAGGTCGGCGGCGTCGTCGAGTCGCTGGCCGTCGACGCAGGAGACTCCGTTCGCAAAGGGCAGGTGCTCGCCGTGCTGAAGCGCGCGGAAGTCGACGCGGCGGTGAGCCAGGCCGCTGAGGCCGCCGAGAAGGCGCGCCGGGACCTCGAGCGGGGCGAGCGGCTGCGGGCCGACGAAGTCGCGACGCGCGAGCAGGTCGAGGACCTGCGCACAGCGTACAACGTGGCGCGCTCGGGGCTGCAGGCCGCGCAGTTCAACGCGCGATTCGCGCGGATCGAGGCGCCGGCGGACGGCGTGGTGCTGCAGCGCCTCGCGAAGGCCGACGAACTCGTGCAGGGCGGCCAGCCCGTGCTCGTGCTCGGCGCGACGGACCAGGGCTGGATCGTGCGCGCCTCGCTCGCGGACCGCGACGTCGTACGTACGAATCCGGGCGACGTCGCGCGCGTCCTCTTCGACGCCTTCCCCGGCCGCGAGTTCGAGGGCCGGGTCTCGCGCGTCGCGACGAGCGCCGACCCGCAGACCGGCACGTTCGAGGTCGAGATCGACCTCGCGGTCGCGGACGAGCGGTTCGCCCGCGGGCTGGTCGCCAAGGTCGAGATCGAGCTCGCCGGGACGGCCGGGGACGTCGCCCGGGCTGCCATCCCCGTCGCGGCAATCGTCGAGGCGCACGGGCCGGGCGCGACGGTGTTCGTGCTGGATGCGGCGACCGGCGTCGCGCGACGGCGCGAGGTCGTCGTCGGGCCCATCGTCGGCGACCGCGTGCTGGTGCTCGAAGGCCTGACGCCGGGCGAGCAGGTCGTGACGGACGGCGCGGCGTGGCTCGCGGACGGTCGTGCGATCCGCGTGATCGCGGGCTCGGGCTGAGCCCGCGCGATGCGGATCTGGGATTTCAGCGTCCGGCGCTGGCAGTTCACGCTGGTGCTGTTCGGGTTGCTGCTCGCGATGGGCATCAACTCGCTGGTCCACATCCCTCGCTCCGAGGATCCCGAGTTCCACGCGCCGATCCCGACGGTCGTGGTCGTCTACCCGGGCGCGGACCCGGTCGACATCGAACGCCTGGTGGTCGACCCCATCGAGGACGCCATCGCGGAGCTCGACGACGTCAAGCGCATCGACAGCCGCTCGCTCGACGGCGTGGGCGTCGTCCAGACCGAGTTCGAGTGGCACACGGATGCGGACGACGTGTACGACGAGGTCGTCCGCGAGGTGAACCGCATCCGGGCCGAGCTCCCGGCGGACGTCGCATCCGTCGAGGTACGCAAGGCTGGCTCCGGCCTCGTCAACATCGTGCAGTTCGCGCTGGTGAGCCCCGACGCGAGCTACCGCGAGCTCGAGGACCTCGGGCGGACGCTGAGCGACTCGCTCGAGACGGTCGCGGGCGTGCGCCGCAGCGAGGTGTGGGCCTACCCGGAGCCCGAGGTGCGCGTCGCGGTCGACCTCGAGCGCATGGGACGTGCAGGCGTCACGCTCGGGCAGGTGGAGGCCGCCATCCGCGGCGAGAACGCCTCGATCCCCGGCGGCGCGGTCGACGCCGGGCTGCGCAGGTTCAACCTCAAGACCTCGGGCAGCTACGACTCGCTCGACGAGATCGGCGAGACCATCGTCGCGAGCCGGGACGGCCGCGTCGTCAAGCTGCGCGACGTGGCGGAGGTGGCCTGGGGCGACTCGGAAGAGCGCCACCTCGGCCGGTTCAAGGGCGAGCGCGCGGTGTTCGTGACCGCGAGCGCGAAGGATCGCGTGGACGTCTTCGACGTCCGCAACGGCATCTACGAGCGCGTCGAGGCGTTCGAAGCGGACCTGCCGGACGGCGTGCGGCTCGAGCGCGGCTTCGACCAGACCCGCAACGTCAAGCACCGCCTCACGCGGCTCGGCATCGACTTCGCGATCGCGGTCGGGCTCGTGCTCCTCACGCTGCTGCCGCTCGGACTGCGTGCCGCGGTCGTCGTGATGATCTCGATCCCGCTGTCGCTCGCGATCGGGCTCTCGCTCATGTACTTCAGCGGGTTCTCGCTGAACCAGCTCTCGATCGCGGGCTTCGTGCTCGCGCTCGGCCTGCTGGTCGACGACTCGATCGTCGTCGTCGAGAACATCGCGCGCCACCTGCGCGAGGGCTATTCCCGCGTCGAGGCGGCGATCCGCGCGACGGACCAGATCGCCCTCGCCGTGCTCGGCTGCACGGTGACGCTGCTGTTCGCGTTCCTGCCGCTGCTCTTCCTGCCCGAGGGCGCGGGCATGTTCATCAAGTCGCTGCCGGCCGCGGTGCTCTACACGGTGCTCGCCTCGCTCTTCGTCGCGCTCACCGTCATCCCGTTCCTCGCGAGCCGCATGCTCGCGACCGGGCCCGGCGCCGCGCAAGAGAACCGCGCGCTGCGGGCGCTCACCGGCGGCATCCGGCGCTGGTACCTGCCCACGCTCGAGCGGGCACTGGCGAGGCCCCGCGCGACGATGCTCGCGGGTCTCGCCTTCGTGGCCGCCGCGGTCGCGCTGGTGCCTGTCATCGGCTTCAGCCTCTTTCCGGCGGCCGACATCCCGCAGTTCCGCATCACCGTCGAGACGCCCGAGGGGTCGAGCCTCGCCGACACGGACCGCGCGCTGCGACACGTCGAGGAGGTGCTCGCGAGCCACTCCGAGGTGAAGCACTGGTTCGCGAACCTGGGCCGCGGCAACCCGCGCGTCTACTACAACATCTTCCCGGAGGAGACGAAGGCGAACGTCGGCGAGGTGATCGCCGAGCTCGAGCGCTACGATCCCGAGCGGAGCCCGGAGCTGTTCGAGCGCCTGCGGGTGGCGTTTGCCGGGTATCCCGGGGCGCGGATCCTGCTCGAGCCGTACCAGAACGGCCCGCCGATCAACGCGCCGATCGAGGTGGCCATCGTCGGGCCCGATCTCGACACGCTGCGGGACCTCGCGTCACGCGCCGAGGCGATCATCGCGGCGGTTCCGGGAACGCGCGACGTCGACAACCCGCTGCAGCGCCTGCGCACGGACATCGACCTCAACATCGACACGCAGAAGGCGGCGCTGCTCGGCGTGGCGCCCGTCGAGGTCGACCGCACGGTGCGCGCGGCAGTCGCCGGGCTCGGCGCGGGACGGTTCCGGGAGCCGGACGGCGACGAGTACGACATCACGCTGCGCCTGCCGATGCAGGGACGACCGACGCTCGACTCGCTCGACCTGATCGACGTGAGTTCGGCGTCCGGGAAGCCGGTCCCCCTGCGCCAGATCGCCTCGCCCGGGTTCGCCGCCGCGCCGAGCCTCGTGCTGCGCCGCGACCGCGAGCGCGAAGCGGTGATCACCGCCCATCCGCAGGCGGGGTACAACACGGGCAAGGTGACCCGGGCCGTGTTCGCGGCGCTCGAGGCGCTGCCTTTGCCCGACGGGTATGCGCTGCGAGCCGGAGGCGAAGTCGAGGCGCGCGAGGAGAGCTTCGGCGGAATCGGCACCGCGGTGCTGGTCGCCGTCTTCGGCATCCTCGCGGTGCTGATCCTCGAGTTCGGAAGTTTCCGCTCGACACTGATCGTCGCGGGCGTGATCCCGCTCGGCGTCGCGGGCGCGCTCTTCGCGCTGCTGGTCACGGGCTACACGCTTTCGTTCACCGCGACGATCGGCCTCGTCGCGCTGATCGGCATCCAGATCAAGAACTCGATCCTGCTCGTGGACTTCAGCAACCAGCTGCGTGCAGAAGGCGTGCCGCTCGAGGAGGCCATCGTGCGCGCCGGCGAGATCCGGTTCCTGCCGATCCTGCTCACCTCCGCGACCGCGATCGGCGGCCTGCTGCCGCTCGCGGTGCAGGGCTCGGGCCTCTACTCGCCGCTCGCCATCGCGATCATCGGCGGCCTCGTCGCCTCGACGCTGCTCGGCGGCATCGTCACGCCGGTCATGTACCGGCTGCTGCCGCCGGAAGTGGAACGGAAGGGGACTGAGATCAGGGGACCGCGGACCGTGGAAGAGGCGCCGGGACCGGAGCCGCGAGGAACACCGTGACGGCGCGCGAAGCGCGGGCCTATCTCACTGCCCCCTGTCCCCTTTCCCCTGTCCGCTCGTCTCGAGGAGTTCCTCCGCACTGAGCCCGAGTCGCTCGATCGTCGCAGCGACGCGCGGCCACTCGTGCTCGAGGAAGCGCTGGCGCTCGCCCTTCATGAGGTCGGCGCGTGCGCCGGGCGTGACGTACATGCCCCGGCCGCGTCGCTTCTCGACGAGGCCTTCGTCGACGAGTTGCTGGTAGCCCTTGAGCACCGTGAGGGGATTGAGCCCGAATTCGGCCGCGACGTTACGCACCGACGGCAACGCATCACCGTCGGTGAGCTCGCCTTCGAGGATCATCGCCACCACCTTGTCGCGAAGCTGGCGATAGATCGGTTGGCTGTCGTTCCAGTGCGAATCCATGCGGCCCAGAGGGTCGGTGCTGCGCTGCTGTACTGTAGCAGAGCACCCGCACCCCCCGGTGGGCTCAGTCGCCCTTTCGGGCCTCGCAGGAAGCGGCCGCACCGAGGCCCGCTGACGAGATGGCCGATACCGCCAGCGGCCTCGATGCAACCGACATTCCAGCGTAAGTCCAGACCACTGCTGCCAGAACCACCGCCAGGAACCTGTATTCCGCGCGCATCCGTGACTCCCCCCGCTCCCTTTGCACCCACTCTTTAATTGCTGTTCTAGTTAACTACATCACCAGAACGATTGCAAGGCCATTGGTGGACCATCGGCAGACCCTTACAGGGAGGCTCGTCGTTCCGCTGCTAACATGCTCGCAGTCCACCCGCCGGTCCCGTCGCGAGGCGCCCGGCGGGGCGCACGAAGACCAGAAAACCAGCGGAGACACCTGATGAAGACCCCTGTCAACGTCGCGATCACCGGCGCGGCGGGCCAGATCGGCTACGCGCTTGCCTTCCGGGTCGCCTCGGGCCAGATGCTCGGCCCGGACACGCCCGTCAACCTGCACCTCCTCGAGATCACGCCGGCCCTCGGCGCGCTGCAGGGCGTGGTGATGGAACTCAACGACTGCGCGTTCCCGACGCTGAACCGGATCGTCGCGACCGACGACGCGAAGGTCGCGTTCAAGGACTGCCATGTCGCGCTGCTGGTCGGCGCCCGTCCGCGCGGTCCCGGCATGGAACGCAAGGACCTGCTGCTCGCGAACGCACAGATCTTCTCCGCGCAGGGCAAGGCGCTCGACGCGGTCGCGGACCGCAACGTGCGCGTGCTCGTCGTGGGCAATCCGGCGAACACCAATTCGTTGATCGCGATGAAGAACGCGCCGGGCCTCAACGCGCGCAACTTCACCGCGATGGTGCGTCTCGACCACAACCGCGCGTTGTCGCAGCTGGCCGAGAAGACCGGCGCGCACACGACGGACCTGCGCAAGGTCGTCATCTGGGGCAACCACTCCGCGACCCAGTACCCCGACCTGCACCACGCGACCGTGAAGGGCCGTCCCGCGCTCTCGCTCGTCGACGACGCCTGGTACAAGGAGCAGTTCATCCCGATCGTGCAGCAGCGCGGCGCCGCGATCATCAAGGCGCGCGGCGCGTCGTCGGCGGCCTCGGCGGCCTCGGCTGCGATCGATCACATCCACACCTGGGTGCACGGCACGCCGGACGGCGACTGGGCCAGCATGGCCGTGCCATCCGACGGCAGCTACGGCATCCCGGCGGGAGTGATCTACGGCTATCCCGTCACCTGCAAGGGCGGCGACTACCAGATCGTCCAGGGACTCGCGATCAACGACTTCAGCCGCACCAAGATGGACGCGACGCACAAGGAGCTGCTCGAGGAGCGCGACGGGGTCAAGGAACTGATCTGAGGACACCCGGAACGCGGCGCTGCCGGGTCGGACCTGCCGCGCCCGGCGCGCGCTCCGGCGGCGTGATCCGCCACGCCCGCGTTGCACCCGTGCGACGGCGTGGCGGCTAACGCATTGACTCGCTTGAGTTACTGCACCGCAAAAACCGACGCGCCGGGCCGGATAGCGCAAGTCTCTGGCCGGCATGGAATTTTTCTATTGCGGCACCGCAGCAATCCGTAGCATAGTCGGGGCCTCCGCGGGGCACTCCGCCCCGTCCCACTGCGGGAGATTGCAGCGGTGACGACCTTCCTCCTCTGGTTTGTCCTGATCGCCGGCGGCGCGCTGTTCCTCGCATACCACCGCCTGTCGCTGAAGGCCGCGACGCTCGTCGCCGGTGCGGCGCTCGTCGTCTACACCGTCGTCGGCGCGCACTCGCCGCTGTGGCTCGCGCTGCTGTGGATCGGCTTCGCAGCGCTCGCGCTCCTGAACGTGGCCTCGGTCCGGATGCGGTTCCTGACCAAGCCGTTCCTGATGGTCTATCGCCGCATGCTGCCCTCGATGTCCGACACCGAGCGGGAGGCGCTCGAGGCGGGCACCGTGTGGTGGGACGGAGAACTCTTCAGCGGCAAGCCCGACTGGCCGAAGCTGCTCTCGGCGAAGGCGCCGCGGCTCTCGGCCGAGGAGCAGGCGTTCATCGACGGGCCCTGCGAGGAACTGTGCCGGATGCTCGACGAGTGGGACATCACCCACCGCCGCGCCGACCTGCCGCCCCACGTCTGGGACTTCCTCAAGAAGAAGGGCTTCTTCGCGATGATCATCCCGAAGAAGTACGGCGGCCTCGAGTTCTCCGCCTATGCGCACTCCTGCGTGCTCGTGAAGCTAGCGAGCCGCAGTGCGACGTGTTCCTCGACGGTCGCCGTGCCGAACTCGCTCGGCCCCGCGGAGCTCCTGCTGCACTACGGCACCGAGGAGCAGAAGAACCACTGGCTGCCGCGCCTCGCCCGTGGCGAGGACGTGCCCTGCTTCGCGCTCACCGGTCCGCGCGCCGGCTCCGATGCCGCCTCGATCCCGGACACCGGCGTGGTGTGCCGCGGGATGTACGAAGGGCGCGAGGTCGTCGGCGTCCGGCTCAACTTCTCGAAGCGCTACATCACGCTCGCGCCGGTCGCGACCGTGATCGGCCTCGCCTTCCGGCTCTACGACCCGGAGAAGCTGCTCGGCGGCGAGAAGGCGGACTACGGCATCACCTGCGCGCTGATCCCGCGCGGCACGCCGGGCGTCACGATCGGCCGCCGCCACTTCCCGCTCAACATCCCGTTCCAGAACGGGCCGCTCTCGGGCAAGGACGTGTTCGTGCCGCTCGACGCGATCATCGGCGGCCCGAGGATGGCGGGCCAGGGCTGGCGCATGCTGGTCGAGCAGCTCTCGGTCGGCCGCTGCATCTCGCTGCCGTCGAACTCCTGCGGCGGCGCGAAGGCGGGCATCTACGCCTCCGCCGCGTACTCGCGCATCCGCAAGCAGTTCGGACAGCCGGTCGGGCGCTTCGAAGGCGTCGAGGCCGCGCTCACGCGCATGGCCGGCTACACCTACATCATCGACGCGGCGCGCTCGGTGACGACCGGCGCGATCGACGGCGGCGAGAAGCCGTCGGTGCCCGCGGCGATGCTCAAGTACCACTGCACGGAGCTCGGCCGGAAGGTCGCGAACGACGCGATGGACGTGCAGGGCGGCAAGGGCATCTGCCTCGGCCCGAAGAACTACCTCGGGCGCGGCTACCAGGTGGTGCCCGTCGCGATCACGGTCGAGGGCGCGAACATCCTGACGCGGAGCCTCATGATCCTCGGGCAGGGCGCGATCCGCTGCCACCCGTACGTGCTCCGGGAGATGAACGCCGCGAAGCTCAAGGACAAGGCGCAGAGCCTCCGCGAGTTCGACGCCGCGCTGATGGGTCACATCGGCTACACGATCTCGAACGCGGCACGCTCGTTCGTGATGGCCGCGACGATCGCGCGCTTCTCGAAGTCGCCGACCGACGGCCCGACGCGCCGCTACTACCAGCACGTGAACAAGTTCAGCGCGCAGTTCGCGTTCGCGACCGACATGGCGATGCTGACGCTCGGCGGCTACCTCAAGCAGAAGGAGCACCTCTCGGCGCGCCTCGGCGACGTGCTCTCCTCGCTCTACATGGCCTCGATGGTGCTCAAGCACTGGGAAAACCAGGGCCGGCACGAGGCGGACCTGCCGCTCGTCGAGTGGGCCTGCCGCGCGCTGCTCTACGAGGCGCAGGAGCAGCTGCACGGCTTCCTGCGCAACTTCCCGAACCGCTGGGTCGCGACGCTGATGCGCGTCGTCATCTTCCCGCGGGGGCGAACGTATTTCGCCCCGAGCGACCGGCTCGGCCGGCGCATCGTCGAGCCGCTGATGATGCCGTCCGACGTGCGCGAGCGTCTCTCGCACGGCATCTACAAGACGGCCGAACCCGGAAATCCGGTCGGGCTGCTGCAGGAAGCACTCGAACTCTCGGTCCTCGCGGAGCCGCTCGAGAAGCGGCTGCGGGTCGAGGGCGTGAAGACCGGGCGCGTGACGGCGCTCGACCTGCCGGGCCAGATCGAGCAGGCCCTCGCGATCGGGCTCCTCGATGCAGCCGAGGCGCAGCGCCTGCGGGACTACGACCGCAAGGTGATGGACATCGTCAACGTCGACGACTTCTCGAGCGAAGAGCTCGTGGCGGGCGTGCAGGCGGAGACGCGCGAGCCGCTGCGCCACATCGCCTGAGGCGGGCCGCGGACCGACACGGAGGGGCCGGCGGGCACGCGTGCCTTCCGGCCCCTTCGCTTTTGCTACCCTTGCCGCCGTGCAGCCGCCGAGCGAAAGCCGCAGCGTCCTCTACGAGGTGAACTTCGAGGCCGACGCGGCGATCTCGGGGCCCTTCGACACCTGGCTGCGCGACCACGTCGCGGACGTGCTGCAGTCGGACGGCTTCAGGTCCGCCGAAATCCTCGACGACGACTCGGCTCCACCGGGCCGCATCCGCCGCATCGTGCAGTACCGTCTGCACGACAGGACCGCGCTCGAGCGCTACCTCGCCACCGTGGCGCCCCGGCTCGAGGAGGCGGGCCGCGTCCGCTTCGGCGAGCGCTACTCGGCCACGCCCCGCGTGCTCCCGCACCGCGAGGAGTTCGTGCTCGGCGCGTTCTCGACCGAGAACTGCCTCAACTGCGGCGAGGTGCTGCGCGGGCAGCACTGCTCGCACTGCGGCCAGCACGCCCAGGTCCGCGTGCTGTCGATGTGGGGACTCGTGAAGGACGTCGTCGGCGACCTGCTCAACGCCGACTCGCGCGTCTGGCGCACGCTCTGGCCGCTCGGGTTCCGCCCGGGCCTGCTCACGCAGGATTACCTGCGCGGCCGTCGCGCCCGCTACACGCCGCCGTTCCGCATGTACCTCGTGCTGAGCGTCGTGTTCTTCGTGCTCGCCTCGCTCGAGGATCCCGGCCGGGCGCTCGAGTTCAACGTCGACGAGAACGCGGCGAACATCCAGCTGCGCGACGATGCCGCGGCGGCCGACGGGGCGGGAAAGCCGGTCGTCGTCGACACGAAGCCCGGGCCGGGCGGGCCGATGTACAAGGCGCGGCCGCTCGACGAGGACGCGCGCAAGCTGATCGAGGGCATCGTCGCGCGCGTGCCGGCGAGCGAGCGCGAAGCCATTCGCGCGCAGCTCGAGCGCGAGATGTCGCAGGCGTCCCCCGAGGACCGGGCGGTGGCGAGAAGGTTCATGGCGGACCCGTGCGGCGAGGAAAACCTGCGCGTCGACGTCGGCGCCGAATTCGAGCCGTTAGAGGAGCGGCTGCGCGGCGCCTGCCGGAAGATCGTGGCGGACCAGCAGGGTTTCGGGCGGGCGATTTTCGACAACGTCCCGAAGATGATGTTCATCTTCCTGCCGTTGATCGCGGGCGTGCTCGCCCTGCTCTACCTGCGCTCGGGCCGCTACTACGTGGAGCACCTGCTGTTCGTGGTGCACTTCCACGCGTTCTTCTTCCTCGCGGGGATCGTGGCGCTGCTGCTCGATCACCTCGCCGCACTGCTGTCGGGCGGCGCCGCGCGCCTCGTCGAGTCCGTGCAGGGCTTCTACGGCGCGGCGTGCGTCTTCTACGTGCCGTGGTACCTGCTCATGGCGCTGCGGCGGGTGTACGGACAGTCGTGGTGGAAGACCGTGCCGAAGTTCGGGATCCTGGGCATCGCCTACTTCGTGAGCCTGGTGCTCACGGCGATCGGCCTGCTCGCCTATACGGCGCTCACGCTCTGATCCGCCGCGGAGCCGTCCGGCGCGGATGGTTCCGGCACGGGAATCGGCACCTCGCGCACGCTCGGGGGCCGGTCGCGCCGGCCCCCGCCGTTCGGCCGTCAGCCGGCGCGGGCCAGGTTGGCCGCCGCGAAGTCCCAGTTGAGCAGCTTGTCGATCACGGCCGCGACGAAGTCCGCGCGCCGGTTCTGGTAGTCGAGGTAGTAGGCGTGCTCCCAGACGTCGATCGTGAGCAGCGGCGTGAGGCCCTGCGTGATCGGGGTCTCCGCGTTGCCGGTCTTCACGATCCGGAGCTTGCCCTTGTCGGCCACGAGCCACGCCCAGCCGCTGCCGAACTGCGTGACGGCCGCGTTGGCGAACTCCTTGCGGAAATTCTCCTGGCTGCCGAACGCCGACTCGACCGCCTTGCCGACCGCTCCGCCCGGCGTTCCGCCGCCGCCCGGCTTCAGGCTGTTCCAAAAGAACGTGTGGTTCCAGATCTGGGCCGCGTTGTTGAAGACGCCGGCCTTGTCGGCCTTGCCGGCCGCGGCCGCGATGACTTTCTCGAGCGGCGTGTCGGCGAGGTCCGTGCCCGCGACCAGCTTGTTCAGGTTGTCGACGTAGGCCTTGTGGTGCTTGCCGTAGTGGAACGACATGGTCTGGGCCGAGATGACGGGCGCGAGGGCGTCCTCGGCATAGGGCAACGGCGGCAGTTCGATGTGGTGGCTCATCTCGCGTTCCTTCTTAAGACGGGTCCTGGAGAGTGTCACGACCGTTCGCAGCACACCCTCGGGCGGATGCCGCGACGCGCTGCCGGACGCGACGTATGCTTCCGCCCATGATACCCCGCTCGATCCTCCACGTGGACATGGATGCCTTCTATGCCGCCGTGGAGCAGCGCGACGATCCTGCGCTGCGCGGCCGCCCCGTGATCGTGGGCGGCATCGGCGGGCGCGGAGTGGTCGCCGCGGCGAGCTACGAGGTCCGCCGCTACGGAGTGCACTCCGCGATGCCGGTGCGGGAAGCCCTGCGGCGCTGCCGGGAGGTCGTCTGCGTGCCGCCGCGGATCGACCACTACGCTGCCGTGTCGCGGCAGGTCTTCTCGATCTTCCACGAGGTCACGCCGCTCGTTCAGGGCCTGTCGCTCGACGAGGCGTTCCTCGACGTGACCGCGAGCACCGGCGCGCGCGGCAGCGCCGAGCACATCGCCCGCGAGATCAAGCGCCGCATCCATGCGGACACCGGCCTCACCGCGTCGGTCGGCGTGGCGCCGAGCAAGCTCGTCGCCAAGATCGCTTCCGATCTGCGCAAGCCCGACGGTCTCGTCGTCGTGCGGCCGGGCGAGGTCCACGCGACGCTCGACCCGCTGCCGATCCGCCGCCTGTTCGGGATCGGCGCGAAGACGGCGCCGCACGTCGAGGCACTCGGCATCGCGACGCTCGGGGACCTGAGGCGAGCGGACCCGGCGCGATTGCGCAGCGTCTTCGGCCGCCACGCCGAATCGGTGATCGCGCGCGCCGGGGGCATCGACGACCGCCCGGTCGTGCCGGACCGCGACGAGAAGCAGATCAGCGCGGAGGAGACGTTCGACCGCGACGTCGCGGACCCGGCACGGCTGCGCGCGGAGGTCGTGCGGCTCGCCGACAAGGCGTGCGCGCGGCTGCGTGCGCGAGGCCTCGTCGCCGCCTGCGTGACGGTGAAGATCCGCCGTCGCGACTTCGAGACCTACACGCGGCAGCGACGCGTCGAACCGCCGACTCAGGAGACCCGCGTCGTGACGCGGATCGCGAGGGAACTCCTCGACGCGTGGCTCGCGAGCCAGCCCGGCGCCGCCTTGCGGCTGCTCGGCGTCGGCGTCTCGGACCTCGTCGAGCAGCGGCAGGCCGACCTGTTCGAAGTGCGGGAGTCGACGCGCAACCGGCAGCTCGATGCGGCCGTGGACGAGATCCGGGCGCGCTTCGGCCGCTCCGCGCTCGCTCGCGCGAGCACGCTCGACGAGGCGGGCTCGACCCGGACGAACCCGGCCGCGACGAACCTGCATCCAGGCCCGCGGCCGCCGCGCTAGGACGCCAGCCGGGGCTCAGGCATCATTGGGTGCCCCGGGCGCCCAGTGCCGACCCGGCAGGCCTCACCACGCATGTACACGAGCTTCTTCGGGCTCCAGGAAAAGCCTTTCGCGATCACGCCGGACCCCCGCTACCTCTACCTGAGCGAGCGGCACGCGGAGGCGCTCGCACACCTGTTGTACGGCATCAACGAGGCGGGCGGCTTCATCCAGCTGACGGGCGAAGTCGGCACCGGCAAGACGACCGTCATCCGCAGCCTGCTCGAGCAGCTCCCCGGCCACGCCGACGTCGCGCTGATCCTGAACCCGAAGGTCACCCCGGCCGAGTTCCTGCTCACGATCTGCGAGGAACTGCACGTACCGGTGCCGGAGCAGGGCCAGGGCAGCACCAAGGTGCTGATGGACCTGCTGGGCCGCCACCTGCTCGAGACGCACGCGCGCGGGCGCCGCGTCGTGCTGATCGTCGACGAGGCCCAGAACCTCGGCACGCAGACGCTCGAGCAGGTACGGCTGCTCACCAACCTCGAGACGGCGACGACCAAGCTGCTGCAGATCATCCTGATCGGCCAGCCGGAGCTGCGCGAACTGCTCGAGCGCGCCGAGCTGCGCCAGCTCGCGCAGCGCATCACGGGCCGCTATCACCTGAACCCCCTCTCGCCGGAGGAGACGGCCGGCTACGTGAAGCACCGCATGCGCGTCGCGGGCGCGACGGCCGAGGTCTACACGCCGTCGGCGCTCCGCGAGATCCACCGCCTGAGCGGCGGCATCCCGCGCGTGATCAACGTCATCTGCGATCGCGCGCTGCTCGGCGCGTTCACCCAGGAGGACCACCGCGTCGGCGCCGCGCTGGTGCGGCAGGCCGCCTCCGAGGTCTACGGCCGCCCGGTGCCGGCCCCATGGCTCAAGTGGACGACCGCAGGCGCCGTGGCAGCAGCGCTCGCGCTGCTCGCGCTCGGGGCATGGACGTTCTTCGGGCATCACGATGATCCGCCGGCAGCCGCGACCGCGCCACCGGTGGCGACCGCGCCGGCCGACGGCGTCCCGGCTGCGGCCCCGGCCGCCGGATCGACGGTCGCGCAGGCGGGCGCCTCGAACGACACGCCGCTCGCCGAACTCCTCGTCCGTCATGCGAACGACACGACGACCGAGGTCGCGCTCGGCAAGCTCTTCGCACTGTGGGGCGCGACGTACGAGCCGTCGCGCGGCCGCGGTTGCGACCAGGCGGGCCAGCAGGGACTCGAGTGCCTGTTCCAGAAGGGCTCCTGGGCGCAGCTCCGGACGCTCGACCGTCCCGCGATCCTGACGCTCACCGACGACGTCGGCCGCACGCACCAGGTCGTGCTCACGTCGCTCGGCGACGAGACGGCCGGCATCGACCTCGGGGCCGAGCAGCACCAGGTGCCGATCGCCGCCCTCTCGCGCTACTGGTTCGGGGATTTCCTGCTGCTCTGGCGTCCGCCGCTCGCGGTCGCGAAGGCACTCGGCCCCGGGGCCCGCGGCGCCGACGTGCGTTGGCTGCGCGAGAGCCTGCGCGCCGCGCAGGGGCTGCCGTCCGCCCCGGCCGGCAACGACGTCTACGACGACGACCTCGTGCGGCAGGTGCAGGAGTTCCAGCGCCAGAACCGCCTCGCGGTCGACGGCATCGCCGGCGTGCAGACCCAGATCGTGCTCGACACGGTGATCGACTCGACGGGCTCGCCCACGATCGTCGCGTCGCGCAAGGCCGAGGGCTGACCGCCGTGTCGTTCATCCTCGACGCGCTCCGCAAGTCCGAGCACGAGCGCCAGCGCCAGAGTGGACCCGCGATCGTCGACGTGCCCGTCGCGACGCCGAAGCCGAGGACCAACCACTGGGCCACGATCGCAGTCGCGCTGCTGGTGGTGAATCTCGTCGCCGTGGCCGTCCTGCTGCTGTGGCGGTCGCGGGACGAACCCGCTCCCGCAGCGGTGCCCTCGGCGCAGCCCCAGGCGAGCGAGCCTGCTCCCGCGCCGGCGGCGCCCCCCGCCGCGGCTCGTCCGGTCCCGAGTCCCCAGGCGACGCTGACCGAGACGCGCCCGGTGCCGTCGGTCCCGCTCGCAGCTCCGCCGACGCTGTCGCCGCCCGGGGCGCCTGCGGCCGCCGCGGGCGGCCACAACCCGCTCGCCGACGAGGTCTCGGGGGCAGCCCCGCCGATGGAATCCGAACTCGCCTCGGCAGCCGCCGGAGTACCGGCCGGACCGCCCGCCGTCACGCCTGCGCGCCGCGGCTCGGTCGTCTACGAGACGCTGCCGGAGGCCGACCCACCGCCTGCCCGGCCGCAGGCCGAACCGTCGCTGCCGTCCGGCGATCCGCGGCCACACGCGGCGCGGCGGGACCTGCCTGCCGCCGACGATCTCTCTGCGCGCGGCATCGTGCCCGAGCAGCGCCTCGAACTCCACGTGTACTCGAACCGGCCACAGGAGCGCTTCGTGTTCATCAACTCGAAACGCTATCGCGAAGGCGATGTCACGCAGGAGGGCGCCCGGATCGAGGAGATCACCTCGGACGGCGTGGTGCTCGAACTGCGTGGCACCCGCTACTTCATGTCCCGCGATTGATCGAGGGAGGGTTCGCGTGAGTACCGCGACGGCGGTGGTGACGGACGACACGCTGGACGGCCTGCGGCTCAATCGCGCGCTGAAGGCCGGCATCGCCCGCCTGCTGTCGCGACAGGAGCACCTGAACAAGATCAACGTGTTTCCCGTGCCGGACGGCGACACGGGCACGAATCTCGCGCTCACGATGCGCGCAGTGCTCGGCTCGCTGCAGCGCTGGCCCGACGGCCATGCAGGCAAGACGCTCACGCGCATCGCCGACGCGGCGCTCGACGGCGCTCGCGGCAATTCGGGCGCGATCCTCGCGCAGTTCTTCCTCGGCCTCGGCGACCGCCTGGGCCACCTGGGCCGGCTGAACCCCGACGACTTCGCCGAAGGCGTGCGCGGCGGCGCCGCCTACGCACGCGAGAGCCTGAGCGAGCCGCGCGAGGGCACCATCCTCACGGTTCTCACCGACTTCGCGGGAGCGCTGAATGCGGTCAGGCGTGAAGGTGCGCGTGATTTCGTGGCGCTGCTCGGCCGCGGCGTCGAGGCCGCGCGCGCGTCGCTCGAGCGCACGCGCTTCCAGCTCGAGGCCCTGCGCAAGGCGAACGTCGTGGATGCCGGCGCACTCGGCTTCGTCGAGCTCATCGAGGGCATGACCGACTACCTCTCGAGCGGATCCGAGGCCGAGCCGGACGTGGCGCTGCCCGCGGACCCGGAGGCGGGCGGCGAGGAGACGGCCGGCAGCGCGGAGGATCTCGAGCACCGCTGGTGCACGGAATGCATCGTGGTCGGGGATCCCGTCGACCGGCGGCACCTGCGCGAACAGCTCTCGGCGATCGGCAGCAGCCTCGTCGTCGCGGGCCTGCAGAACAAGGTGCGCGTGCACGTGCACGCGAACGACCCGGCCGAGGTCTTCCGCATCGCGGCGCGCTACGGCACGGTGACCGGCGAGAAGGCCGACGACATGCTGCGACAGCAGCACGCCGCCCACGCCTCGGGGCGCAAGGTGGCCGTCGTGACCGATTCGGCCGCGGACATCCCGGACGACGAGCTCGAGCGACTCGACATCCACGTGGTGCCGATCCGCGTGACCTTCGGCGAGCACAGCTATCTCGACAAGGTCGGCCTCACGCCCTCGCAGTTCTATGCCGAGGTCGCGCGGAACCCGGCGCACCCGAAGACTTCGCAGCCCCCGCCGGGCGACTTCCGCCGGCAGTTCGAATTCCTGGGGTCGCACTTCGACTCGGTCGTGTCCGTCAACATCACGCGGCATGCGAGCGGCACCTGCGTCGCGGCCGAGACGGCGGCGTCGCGCGTGACCACGCACGGCAAGGTGACCGTCGTCGACAGCATGAACGCCTCGCTCGGCCAGGGCCTCGTCGCGATGTATGCGGCCGAGTGCGCGCTCGCGGGCTGGGACGCGGAGCGCGTGATCGCGGCGACGCGGGCCATCCTGCCGAAGACGAAGACCTACGGCCTCGTGGGCTCGCTCGAGTTCGCGGTGCGCGGTGGCCGGTTGCCGCGCGGCGTCCAGCGGGTCGCGGACGCGCTGCGGCTGATGCCGATCCTGCACAACGACCGGCAGGGCCGCGTGACCGCGGGCGGCGTGCTGTTCGGACGAGGCCGGCTCCGCGAGAAATTCGCGCGCTTCGTGCTGCGCCGCATGCGCCGCGACGTGCAGTACCGGCTGCTCGTCGGCCACGCGGAGTGCGAGGCGGACGGCCGGTGGCTGCTCGGGCAGCTCACGCTCGACAACGTCGCGATGGCCCGGCTGCTGCCGCTCGGCACCGCACTCGGCGTGCACGGCGGCCCGGGGATGCTGGTGGTCGGACTCCAGGAATACGAGGCGCCCGGATGAAATTCGAAACGCTCGCGGTGCACGCCGGACGCCGTCCCGACCCCGCGACGGGCGCGGTGCGCGAGCCGATCCAGCTCTCGACGACGTTCGAGCGGGCGCCCGACGGCTCCTATCCGCAGGGCTATTCCTATGCCCGGGCCGACAACCCCAATCGCGCGTCGCTCGAGCAGGCCGTCGCGGCGCTCGAAGGCGGGCACGGCGCGGTGGCGTATGCATCGGGCTCCGCGGCGACGCTCGCCGCCTTCTCGCTCGCGGCGCCGGGAGGGCGGATCGTCTGCGCCGCGGACTGCTACCACGGCACGGCGAAGCAGCTGCGCGAACTCCTGCCCCGCTGGGGCGTGCAGGCCGGGTTCGTCGACACGACCGATCTCGCGGCGGTGCGCCGCGCGCTCGAGGCCCCGACCTCGCTGCTGTGGGTCGAGACGCCGTCGAACCCGCTGCTGCTCGTGAGCGACCTCGCGGCGCTCGCCGAGCTGGCGCATGCTCGGGGCGCGCTGCTCGGCTGCGACAACACGTTCGCGAGCCCCGTGCTGCAGAATCCGTTCGAGCACGGCGCGGACCTCGTGATGCACAGCACGACGAAGTTCCTCGGCGGCCACAGTGACGTGCTTGGCGGCGTCGTGGTCGCGCGCGAGGCCGGCGCCCCGTTCGACCGGCTGCGGGACTTCCAGGGCACGGGCGGCGCCGTGCCGGCGCCGTTCGACTGCTGGCTGCTGCTGCGGAGCCTCTCGACGTTGCCGCTGCGGGTACGCGCGCAGTCCGCCACGGCTCTTGCGGTGGCGC
>Ga0105090_10000231_pt1 | contig 25622 bp, 19 predicted proteins | sample PPLLak3March2015_FD_79110 | JGI IMG/M metagenome (GOLD analysis project Ga0105090, IMG submission 79110) | Freshwater sediment microbial communities from Prairie Pothole Lake near Jamestown, North Dakota, USA - PPLs Lake P7 Core (1) Depth... | ecosystem: Environmental > Aquatic > Freshwater >...
AGATCCGCGCCGGCAAGGGCGCGAACACCGCCCGCTTCGTGCTGCCCGACGGCAGCGAGCTGACCGGGGTAGGCCGTATCGACTTCACCGACGCCCAGGTCAACAAGGAGACCGGCACGATCACGCAGCGCGCCGTCATAGGCAACCCGAAGCGGCAGCTGCTCCCCGGCATGTACGTGCAGGTCGAGCTCAAGGTCGGCGAGCGGCCGAACGCCGTGCTGATTCCGCAGAAGGCCGTCGTGAAGGTGCCCAACGGCCACGTCGCGTGGGTGGTCGGCGCGGACAACAAGGTCGAGCGCCGCGACCTCGTCGTCGGCGAGTGGCACGGCGAAGACTGGATCATCGAGAAAGGGCTATCCGCCGGCGAGCGCATCATTGTCGACGGCGTGCAGCGCGCGCAGGCCGGGATGGTCGTCGCGCCGGTGCCCGCCGGCGCCGCGCAAAAGCCCGCCGCAGGCGCGGCTCCTGCCGCGGCCCCTGGCGCGCCGGCGAAGTCGAAATAGGCAATTCAGATGGGCTTCTTCGTCGACCGGCCGGTCTTCGCGACCGTCATCGCGTTGATCCTATCGCTGGTCGGCCTGCTCGCGGTGCGGCAACTCGCCGTCGAGCAATATCCGAACGTCGCCCCGCCGCAGGTCGCCGTCACCGCCGTCTACCCCGGTGCCTCGCCCGAGCTGCTGGAGAACGTCGTCGCTGCGCCGCTGGAACGCGAGATGAACGGCGTCAGCGGCCTGCTGTACATGCAGTCCACGTCGTCGTCGTCGGGGCTGATGCAGCTCTTCGTCGTGTTCGAGCCGGGCACCGACCTCGACATCGCCACCGTCGAGGTCAACAACCGCGTCAAGCGTGTGGAGCCGCTGCTGCCGCAGGTCGTGCTGCAGAACGGCATCAAGGTCGACAAGACGAACCCGGCGATCCTGCTGATCGTCACGATGCAGTCGAAGACCGGGCAGTTCGACCGCGACTACCTGTCGAACCTCGCCAACAGCAACGTCGTCCCCGAGCTCAAGCGCATCGGCGGCGTGGGCGACGTGACGCTGTTCGGGTACCCGTACGCGATGCGCATCTGGCTCAACCCCGACCAGCTCGCCAAGTTCCGCCTCACCGTCAGCGACGTCGCCAGCGCGATCAAGGAGCAGAACCAGAATTACGCCGTCGGCGAGATCGGCACGTCGCCGTCGCCGTCGGGGCAGGTCCTCACATTCCCGGTGCAGACGTCCGGCACGCTCGTCGACCCCAACGACTTCGCCGACATCATCGTGCGCGCCGCGCCGGACGGCTCGGTGGTGCGTGTACGCGATGTCGCACGGGTCGAGCTTGGCGCCGAGGACTACGCGGTGAGCCTGCGCCTCAATGGCCGGCCGGCGACCGGGCTGGGCGTGTACCTGCGGCCGGGTGGCAACGCGGTCGAGACCGCCGAGGAGGTGCGCGCGAAGATGACCGAGCTCGCGCTGAGCTTCCCGCGCGACGTCGAGTGGCGCGTGCCCTACGACACGACGGTGTTCGTCGACGCCTCGATCGAGCTGGTCGTGCACACGTTCATCGAGGCGTTCGTGCTCGTCCTGCTGGTCGTCTACTTCTTCCTCGGCAGCATCCGCGCGACGATCATCCCGATGCTCGCGATCCCGGTGTCGCTGGTCGGCACGGCGGCCGGCATGCTGCTGATGGGCTTCTCGATCAACATGCTGACGATGTTCGGTCTGGTGCTCGCGATCGGCATCGTCGTCGACGACGCGATCGTCGTCGTCGAGGCAGTCGAGAAGATCATGCACGACAAGGGACTGTCCGCACCCGAAGCCACGCGCGAGGCGATGCGGGGCATCGGCGGGGCGATCGTGGGCGTTACCGCGGTGATCTGCGCGGTGTTCGTGCCCATCGCGTTCCTGGGCGGCGTCACCGGCACGCTCTACAAGCAGTTCGCCATCACGATCACCATCTCCACGCTGCTCTCCGCGATCACCGCGCTGACGCTCACGCCGGCGCTTTGCGCGCTGATGCTGAAGCCCGGCATGCACAAGCCGAAGCTCATCCAGCGCTTCGACCGCCTGTTCGAAAAGGTGACCGGCGGCTACGTCGGGGTCGTCGGTGTGGCGATCCGCCGCTGGTTCCTTTTCCTGCTGCTCTACGCCGGCATCATCGCCGCAGTGTTCCTCCTGTTCCGGGCGATTCCCGGCGGCTTCGTCCCCGAGGAGGACAAGGGCACGGCGCTGGTCGCGATCGACCTGCCGTCCGGCGCCTCGCAGGAGCGTGCGCGAGAGGTGCTCGAGCGCGTGGAGACGGTCATCCGCGGGGAACCTGCGGTGAACGACATCATCGGCATCCTCGGCTTCTCCGTGTTCTACCGCTATGCGAACCAGGCCTTCGTCTACGTGACGCTCAAGGATTGGAAAGAACGCGAGGATCCGTCGCAGCACGCTCTGGCGATCATCGGGCGCCTGAACGCGAAGCTCGCGGGGATCGCCGAGGCGCGCGTGTTCGCGCTGAACGAGCCGCCGATCTCCGGGATGGGCTCGATTTCCGGCTTCGACTTCCGGCTGGTCGCGCTCGACGGCGACCGTGCGAAGCTCGACGAGACCGTCGCCGCCGTGGTGCAGGCAGCTCGCGCCGACCCGAGGCTCGCGGGCGTGCGCAGCGTCGCCGCGCCGGACGTGCAGACGCTGTTCGTCGACGTCGACCGCAACAAGGCGAAGTCGCTCGGCATCCCGCTCGCCGAGGTCTACCAGACCGTCGGCACGCTGCTCGGCTCGCAGTTCGTCAACCAGTTCACGGCGTTCGGCACGAATCTCAAGGTCAAGCTGCAGTCGGAGCAGCAGTTCCGCTCCGACCCGGCCTATCTGGCGCGCTTCAGTGTGCGCAATGCCAAGGGCGACATGGTGCCGCTGCCGGTAGTCGCGCGGACGGAATTCCGCTCCGCCCCGATCGCGCTCACGCGCTACAACGGCTACCCGTCGGTGCAACTCAATGGCATCGCCGCGCCGGGACGCAGCTCCGGCGAGGCGCTCGAGGCGATGGAGGCGATCGCGTCCGACAAGCTGCCTCAGGGCATCGGGTTCCAGTGGTCCGGGCAGTCGCTGCAGGAGCGCGTCGCCGGCGGTCAGGCCGGGTTCATCTTCCTGCTGTCGTTCATCTTCGTGTTCCTGTTCCTCGCCGCGCTCTACGAGAGCTTCACGCTGCCGGTGGCGGTGTTTCTCATCGTGCCGATCGGCATCTTCGGCGCGCTGATCGCGCTGCTGCTGCGCGGCACGCCGAACGACGTGTTCTTCCAGGTGTCGCTCATTACGCTGGTCGGGCTCGCCGGCAAGAACGGCATCCTGATCGTCGAGTTCGCCAAGCAGCGCTACGAGGAGGGCCTGTCGGTGCTGGACGCCGCGCTCGAGGCGGCGAGGCTGCGGCTGCGGCCCATCGTAATGACCTCACTCGCGTTCATCCTCGGCGTGCTGCCGCTCGTGAAGGCGACCGGCGCGGGCGCGGCCACGCAGCACTCGGTGGGCACGGGGATCCTCGGAGGCATGCTCGCGGCCACGCTGGTCGGGGTGTTCTTCACGCCGCTGTTCTACTGGCTGGTGATGACCTACCTGACGCGCGGGCGCAAGGAGGCGGCGCCGCAGGCGGCGCCCTCGCCGGTGCCAGGAGGGGGGGCATGAGCCCGAAGGGCCGCCGCGAGGGCGCGTCAGCTCCGAGGCGCGTCAACGCGAAGGGAGGCCCAGCGCGCGCGCCGCTCGTCGTCGTCGTGCTGCTCGCGCTGCTGCAGGGCTGCGCGACGCCGCCCAGCGAGACGCCCACCGTCGGCGTCCCCTCGGCGTGGCGCACCCCGGCACTGGCCGAGCGCTCGCTGGCCGACCGGCCGTGGGGCGAGCTGTTCCGCTCGCCCGAGCTCGAGGCGCTGGTGCGCGAGGCGCTGGCGGCGAACGCGGACCTCGAGATCGCGGCGCAACGCGTCGAGCTCGCGCGCGCGCAGTTCGGCATCCAGCGCTCGTTTCTCTATCCGCAGCTCGGCGGCCCCTTCAACTACGACCGCCAGCGCCTGCCGGTGGCGGGGCTCGACGAGAACAAGGTCTACGAGTCGGCGCTGCTTGGTCTCGCGCTGTCGACGTGGGAGATCGACCTCTGGGGTCGCGTGCGCGCAGCCGCGGAGGGTGCGCGCCGGCAGGTGCTCGCCGCCGAGGAGACGCGGCTGGCGGCGCAGGTGTCGATCGTCGCGCAGGTGGCGACACTCTACGTCCAGCTGCTCGAGCTCGACACGCAGCTCGACATCGCGAGGCGCACCGCCGCCACGCGCCGCGAGTCGCTGCGCCTGGTCGACCTGCGCTACCGCGGCGGCGTGGCCTCGAAGCTCGAGGTGCAGGACGCGACGACGCTGGTCGCGGGCGCCGACCAGTCGATCGCCGAATTCGAGCGCGTGCGCGCGCGTACCGAAAACGCGCTCGCGGTGCTCGTCGGCCGCCTGCCCGGGGCGATCGCGCGCCCGCCGGAACTGCGCGAGTTCCCCACGCCCGCGCAATTGCCGGCCGGGTTGCCGTCGGAACTGATGCTGCGGCGCCCCGACGTCCGCGCGGCCGAGCAGGCGCTCCAAGCGGCCGACGCGAACATCGAGGCGGCTCGCAAGGCGTTCTACCCGTCGATCACGCTGACGGGGCTGCTCGGCTTCGCAAGTCCCCAGCTCCGCGACCTGTTCGACTCCGGCCGCTATGCGTGGCAGCTGTCGCCGGCGGTGACGCTGCCGATCTTCACCGCGGGGCGCCTGCAGGCGAACCTCGAGGGAACGCAGGCGCAACGCGCGATCGCGCTGGAGCAGTACAAGGTCGCGGTGCGCAGCGCGTTCCGCGACGTCGACGACGCGCTGTCCGACTACCGGCGCTACACGGAGGAGCGCGCGGCGCTGACCACCTCCGTGAATGCGCACCGCGAGCGACTGCGGCTGTCCGAGCTGCGCTACCGCGGGGGCGTGGCCTCCTACTTCGAGGTGCTCGACTCGTCGCGCCAGCTGTTCCAGGCCGAGGTGCAGCTGGTGGCCTCGCTGCGTGGCCAGTACTCCGCGGTGATCGACCTCTACCGTGCGCTGGGCGGCGGTTTCGAGTCGCAGTCCTCGCCGGTGGACCTCCCTGGCAGCCCGGGCGCTCCGCACCGCCGGCCGCCTGCCTAGGATGGAACATCCCCCCACGCTCGCTCCGCTCGCTGCCCCCCAGGGGGCTGGTCAGTCGGTCGGGGCGGCCCTTCCCGACTGACGCTCCATTGACGCGGCGCGCCGGCGCGTGGCAGACTTCGCGCCCACTCGATCCCGGCCCCGTGCCGGCCCGGCAATCTCACTGCGCAGGAGGCCCCATGACACGACCTGACCTTGCCTCCCGTCGGCCGCAACCGAAGGCGCGCGCCGCCGCCTGATTGCCGGGCGGGACCGTTGGGGGTCCCGCCGTTCGCCAGGCTCCGCCGCGCGCTTCCCGCGCCCGGCCGACCTTCGCTCCCGCGATTCCCGCGTACTTGCGCGGGCCTTGGCGCGCGCTCGCGTGCGCCTCGACGAACGAGCCTGGTGACTCTGATGATCGAGATCGATTTCGCGGCCCTCGCGTGCGTGGGCCTGACGCCGGCAGTGGCGCAAGGCGCCGCCGGTCTGCAAGAAGAGAGCGACGCGGCGCTGCGACTGCAACGCGTCACCGAAGTGCATCGCGAAGGCGTACGCCTACACGACGGACGTGACGAACGCGCGGCGCGGGCCGTGCCGCGGCTGGAGCGCCACCTCGCGGAGTCGGCCGACGCGCTGGCCGTCGGCGACTGGGTGCTCGCCGCGGTGGACGCCTGCGGCCAGGCGTGGGTGCACGCGCGCGTGCCGCCGCTGTCGCACCTCGCCCGTCGCGATGGGGAGGGGCGGCGGCGCGCGATCGCGAGCAACGTCGACACGGCGCTCGTGGTGATGGGACTGGATGGCGATTACAGCCCGCGCCGGGCCGAGCGCTACCTGGCACTGGTGCAGGGCAACGGCGTGACCGGCGTGGTCGTGCTGACCAAGGCCGACCTCGTCGCCGAACATGAGCGTGACGAGCGCATCGACGAGCTGCAGCGGCGGTTGCCGGCGCAGGTCGACGTGGTCGCGGTGAACGCGACCGACCCCGCGGCAGCGCAGCGCCTGGCACCGTACCTCGGCGTCGGGCAGACGATCGTGCTGCTGGGCTCGTCGGGCGCCGGCAAGTCGACCCTGACGAACACGCTGCTCGGCGCGAGCGCGCAGGCAACGGGCGCGGTGCGCGAGGACGACAGCCGCGGCCGGCACACGACGCGCGCGCGAACGCTCTTGCTGCTGCCGCAGGGCGGCTGCGTGATCGACACGCCCGGTTTGCGCAGCCTCAGGCCCGACGTCGGGGAAGCGGGGCTCGCCGCGAGCTTCGGCGACGTCGACGCGCTCGCTCTGCACTGCCGCTATCGCAACTGCACGCACGGCGCGGAGCCGGGCTGTGCGGTGCGCGACGCGGTGGATGCCGACCGGCTGCGCAACTACCAGAAGCTGCTGCGCGACGTGCGGCGTGATGCGATGACCGCGCTCGAGCGGCAGCGTCAGGTGGCGGGGTGGAAGGTGCGAAGCAAGGCCGTGAGGGCGTACATGAAGGCGAAGGGGCGGGCAGAGGGGTGAGCGCGCCCCTCACGCCTGCGCGCCGGGTACGACGCGGCCGGCGAGATCGTGCGCATCCGCCGCCTCGATCGCCACGCGCACGAACGCACCCGGGGCGATCTTGGCGCCGTCCTCGATGCGCACGATGCCGTCGATCTCCGGGGCGTCGGCGTGGCTGCGGCCGACCGCGATGCGGCGCTTCGCTTTGCCCCTGCCAACCTCGGCATGCGCGTCGACCAGCACGTCGAGCGTGCTCCCCACGCGCGCGGCGAGGCGCTGCGCGCTGATCGCGGCCTGCGCCTCCATGAAGCGCGCGAGCCGCGTCTCCTTGACATCCTGCGGCACCGCGCCGGGCAGCGCGTTGGCCGCCGCACCATCCACCGGCGAGTACGGGAAGCAGCCCACGCGGTCGAGCTGCGCCTCCCGCAGGAACGTCAGCAACTCCGCGAACTCGGCTTCCGTCTCGCCGGGGAAGCCGACGATGAACGTGCTGCGGATGGCGAGCCGCGGCTTCGCGGCGCGCCACGCGCGGACGCGGTCGAGCACCTTTTCGGGCGCCGCGGGGCGCTTCATCAGCTTGAGGATGCGCGGACTCGCGTGCTGGAACGGCACGTCGAGGTAGGGCACGAGCCCCCCGTTCGCGAGGTCGTCGCGCATCAGCCCGATCGCCTCGTCGACGTGCGGGTACGGGTACACGTAGTGCAGCCGCACCCACGCTCCGTGCGCGTGCGCGAGCGCGTCGAGCTCGCGCACCAGCTCCGTCATGCGCGTGCGCACCGGCCGACCCTGCCAGAAGCCGGTGCGGTACTTGACGTCCACCCCGTACGCGCTCGTGTCCTGCGAGATCACGAGCAGCTCCTTCACGCCCGAGCGCAGCAGCCGCTCGGCCTCGGCCATCACCTCGCCGAGCGGGCGCGACACGAGGTCGCCGCGCATCGAGGGGATGATGCAGAACGTACAGCGGTGATTGCAGCCCTCGCTGATCTTGAGGTAGGCGTAGTGGCGCGGCGTGAGCTTGACGCCCTGCGGCGGCACGAGGTCGGTGAACGCGTCGTGCGGCCTGGGCAGGTGCCGGTGCACGACAGCCATCACTTCGTGCGCCGCGTGCGGCCCGGTGACGGCGAGCACCTTCGGGTGCTGCTTGCGCACGAAGCCGCCGCCGTCGCGCGCGCCGAGGCAGCCGGTGACGATGACCTTGCCGTTCTCGGCGAGCGCCTCGCCGATCGCGTCGAGCGACTCCGCGACCGCCGCGTCGATGAAGCCGCAGGTGTTGACCACGACGAGGTCGGCGCCCGCGTACTCGGGCGCGATCGCGTAGCCCTCAACCTTGAGCTGCGTGAGGATCTGCTCCGAGTCGACCAGCGCCTTGGGGCAGCCGAGCGAGACGAAGCCCACGCTCGGGGCGGCGGCGGGTGCGGGCGGCTTGCGGGTGGTCACCCGGGGACTCGATTACGCGCCGCACAATGCGCGGCGCGAAGGGCCGCTTGCTGCGGCGCGTTAAGCGCGCTTCAGCGCGACTTGTCGTCGTCCACGCCGTCTTGCGGCGGAGCGAAGCCGGGGAAGGGGAACGCCGAGAACATCCCGCGCGTCTGGTCCTGCATGCGCTGCTGCATGTCCATGAACAGCTTTGCGCTCTGCTCCAGGTAGTTGCCGAGCATGCCCTGCATCGCGGGCGCCTGCATCTGCATGAACTGCTTCCACAGGTCCGGCGTGAGCATCATCTTGTCGCCGTAGATCTGCTTCGCCTGGTCCTGCAGCTTCTTCTGGATGGTCATGAACGCCTTGACGTTCTGCTCCATGTACTGGCCCATCATCGTCTGCTGCGCCGAGCCGTAGAAGCGGATCATCTGCGCGAGCATCTCCGAGCTGAACATCGGCAGGCCGCCCGACTCCTCCTCGAGAATGATCTGCAGCAGAATCGCCCGCGTGAGGTCGTCGCCGCTCTTTGCGTCGACGACCTGGAAGTCGATGTTCTCGAGCACCATCTGCTTCACGTCCGCGAGCGTGATGTAGCCGCTGTTGGCCGTGTCGTAGAGGCGGCGGTTGGGGTACTTCTTGATCGTGCGGATCGCGTTGGCCATCGGGGCACTCCGGGTGCGAGCGGCCATTATAACCTGCTGATTTTCCGAGGTTTCGGAGACTGTTCGACAGGAATGGTGCAGTGCACCAAAAATTCCTTGACGCGGGCCGCCGGCATCCCTATAGTGTGGTTTGTGCGGTGCAGCAAACCGCGCGCCCGGCGCCTCCGGGCGCCCCCGTGGAGCGAAGACCTGGGGGATGGACGCTGCACCGTGGACATGTCAACCACCACCCGGGAGCCCCCCATGTACAACCCCACCGAGCAGTTCAGCGAGTTCAACAAGGTCAACGTCGCGCAAGCCTCGAAGCTCGCTGCGATCGCGATCGGCAACGCCGAGAAGTTCGTCAGGCTCGGCATGAACACCGCCCGCTTCGCGGTCGAGCAGTCGCTCGAAAACGTGAAGGCCGTCGCCACCGTCAAGGACGTGCAGGAACTGTTCACGCTGCGCACGAAGCTCGCCGAGACCGGCGTGCAGTCGGCGCTCGCGTACTCGAAGAATCTCTACGAACTGGCCTCCGAAGCGCAGGCCGAGCTGACGGCCGCCTCGGAAGAGTCGTGGGCCAACTACACCCGTGGCATGGCGAAGTGGGTCGACACCGCGAGCCAATCGGCTCCGGCCGGCTCGGACGTCGCCGTGAATGCGTTCAAGTCGACGGTGGCGGCCACGACCGCTGCGTTCGACCAGTTCCAGAAGGCGACGCGCCAGGTCGTGAACCTGGCCGACGCGAGCGTTCGCGCTGCGGCGAACTCGGCCACCAAGGCCGCGCCGAAGGGCCGCCGCGCCGCGTGAGCCTGAAGGGCCGCGCCCCCCGGCGTTCGTGCCGGGTTGGGGCGGGACCTTGAAGCAGACGGGTCCCATCCCCAGATGTGAAAAGAGTAGTGACTGTATCTACCTCCTCCTCCTGATAGATACAGCTTCGAGCCCCGCACTGCGGGGCTCTTTTTCTTCGACGCCGCGGCATTGCTGCACTGCCGCAGATTAGAGCCCTCGCTCTAACTCGTTTCGGTACATTGGACTTGTCGTCGCAATGCACCGGTCAGCGCATCCCCTGCGCCCCGGCGATCTTCCGGCGACCCGCTGTATCTTTCCTCCTCCTCCTGAAAAGATACAGTCCTCGAAACCCCGGCGCTGCCGGGGTTTTTTTTGCTTGCGCCTAGCAAAGCTCTGCGTAACCCGCGGTTGCGCAGTTGCCGCCCGCTCGCGCGTCAGAACATGTGCTGGCCGCCGTTGATGGCGATGTTGGCGCCCGTCACGAACGCCGCCTCCTCGCTAGCGAGGTAGGCTACCAACCCCGCGACTTCCTCGGGCTTGCCCAGCCGACCGAGCGGAATCTGCGGGATGATCTTCGATTCGAGCACGTCCTCAGGGATCGCCATCACCATCTTCGTGCCGATGTAGCCCGGCGAGATCGTGTTGATCGTGACGCCCTTCTTCGAGACTTCCAGCGCCAGCGCCTTGGTGAAGCCGTGCATGCCCGCCTTGGCGGCCGAGTAGTTGACCTGGCCGAACGCGCCCTTCTGCCCGTTCACCGAGGAAATGTTGATCACGCGGCCCCACCCGCGGTCGACCATGCCGTCGCACACCTGCTTGGTCATGTTGAAGACCGAGTCGAGGTTGGTGCGGATCACGGCATCCCACGCCGCCTTGTCCATCTTGCGGAACGTCATGTCGCGCGTGATGCCGGCGTTGTTCACCAGCACGTCGACCGGCCCGGCCTCGGCGGTGACCTTCGCTACGCACGCGGCGCAGGAATCCCAGTCGGTGACGTCGCAGGCGTAGGCGCGAAAGCCGTAGCCCATCAGGTTCATCGCCTCCAGCCAATCGTGTGCCTTGGTGTTGCCCGGCGAGTAGGTCGTGACGACCTTGTAGCCCAGCTCGGCAAGCTTGATGCAGATAGCTTCGCCCAGCCCTCCCATGCCGCCTGTGACCAGTGCGATGTGCTGCTTCTTGATTTGCATGTCGTTCTCTCCTCCTCGAGGTGCGGATCTCAGCCCCGCTCCCGGCGATGTTAGCGCAAGGGTGGGCGCCTGCGCTCGCCGCCGTGCCCTGCGCCCGTGGTCACGAAACCGCTTCGCGGACGTAGCGCCCCGGCGCAGGCTCGAGTGCCGGATGGCGGGGGTGGCCGGGATGCTCGGGCGCGCTGCGCCGCTTGCCGCCGTGCCGCGCGAGCCAGGCGTGCCAGTGCGGCCACCAGCTGCCGGGCACCGCACGGGAAGAGTCCAGCCAGGCGTCCGGATCCTCCAATGGCGAATCGGCAATCCAGTGGCTGCGCCGCGGCGGCTGCGGCGGATTGACGACGCCGGCGATGTGGCCGGAGGCACCCAGCACGAACGCGACCTCGCCGCCCAGGAGGTGGACGGTGCGATACGCCGAGCGCCACGGCACGATGTGATCCTCGCGCGAGGCCAGCACGTACGCCGGCATGCGCAGGCGCGCGAGGTCGACGCGCTCGCCCAGCATCGTCAGCGCGCCGCCCTCGCGCAGCCGGTTGCCGAGGTACATCTCGCGCAGGTAATAGGCGAACATCGGCCCGGGCAGGTTGGCGGAGTCGCCGTTCCAGTGCAGCAGGTCGAACGCGGGCGGCGTGCGGCCCTTGAGGTAGTTGTTGACGACGTAGCTCCACACGAGGTCGTTCGCGCGCAGGCTGGCGAACGCGCCCGCCAGCTCGCTGCCGTGCATGCGCTGCCCGGCCAGGAGAGCCTCCTCGCGCGACTCGAGGAATTCGCGCGAGACGTACACGCCGATGTCGCCCGGGTCGGCGAAGTCGAGCATCGTGGTGAGAAACGTCGCGCTCGCCACGGTCCTGTCGCCGCGCGCGGCGAGCACGGCCAGCGCGGATGCGAGCAGCGTACCGCCCACGCAGAAGCCGAGCACGTTCGCCTGCGCGCTGCCGGTGATCTCGCGCGCGGTGGCGAGCGCGGTCAGGACGCCTTTCGCGAGGTAGTCGTCCCAAGTGAGGCAGCCGAGCTCGGGTGGGACGTTGCGCCAGCTCACCATGAACACGGTGTGCCCCTGCGCCACGGCGTGGCGCACGAACGAGTTCTCGGGCCTGAGGTCGAGGATGTAGTACTTGTTGATGCACGGCGGGATCATCACCAGCGGGCGCGCGTGCACGGTGGGTGTTGCGCTCGCGTACTGGATCAGCTCGATCAGCTCGTTGCGGTAGACCACGGCGCCCGGCGTCACCGCGATGTCGCGCCCGACCTCGAAGGCCGCGGCGTCGCTCATCGTGATCCGCCCGCGCGCGAGGTCGACGGCGAGATTGGCGGCGCCCTGCACGAAGTTGGCGCCTTCGGTGGCAAAGGCCTGCTCGACGACCTCCGGGTTCGTCGCGGGGAAGTTCGAGGGCGCCAGCGCGTCGACGCACTGGCGCGTGATGAAGTCGAGACGCGCGCGGTCGGCCGGAGGCAGGTCGGCGTTCGCCGCGAGTTCCGTGAGCCACGCTGCGTTGATCAGGTAGGTCTGCAGCACCAGCGAGTGGAACGGCGAGGTGCGCCACGCGTCCGCGCGGAAGCGCTTGTCCTCCGCGGGCGCCTCGACCACCTGCGGCAGCGGCGCGCCGGGCAGCGTTGCGGCAGCTGCCTGCCAGAGCTGGGCGAGCCGTGCCTGATGCTTCGTGTTGATTGCCGCGAGCTTCGCCGGCGGGACGAGCGCGTGGACGTGTTTCTGCAGCGCGGGCAGCGGGCCGGCGAGCGCCGCACCCGCGGCCGGCGGCAGCGCGGCCTTCGCCCACCATGCCGCCCACTCGGCGCCGATGCGTCGCCACTCGGAGGCGAGATCGAGCAGCTCGGAGGGAAGTGCGGGCGCCAAGGCGGGGTCGGCTTGAGTCATGTGCGTCGCGCGAAACGGGTCGCTGCCGATGTTAGCGCGATAGCGATAGAAGGGTCAGACCCTGCTTCCCCCGACTCCCCCGTTCGGCCGGCCGAATCAGGGCGGGGAAGCAGGGTCTGACCCTATCGTCGCGTCAGTGCAGGGCCACGTGCATGGCACCGATGATGCCCACGCCCAAGCCGATCAGCAGCATCTGCTTCGCGGTCTCGACCGGCTCGGCGCGGCGGTGCAGGCTCGGTATGAGGTCGGCGACCGCGACGTAGAGCAGGCTCGACGCCGCGATCGCGAGGACGATCGGCAGCGCGTGCTGCATCTGCGCGAGTGCGTAGTGTCCGGCCAGCGCGCCGGCCAGCGTCGCCGCACCCGCCGACACGTTGTAGGCGAACGCCTTTCCGCGCGTGTAGCCCGAGTGCAGCAGGACGGCGAAGTCGCCGACCTGCTGCGGCACGGCGTGCGCGACGATCGCGACCGTGGCCGCGATGCCGAGCCCCATGTCGGCGAGGAAGGCCGCCGCGATGACGACGCCGTCGCAGAAGTTGTGCACCGCGGTGCCGATGAGGATCATCAGCCCCGAGCGCCCGCCGTCGTGGCCGTGCATCGCGTGGTCGTGCTCGGTCTCGTCGGCATCGTCGTCGTGCTCGTGGTGGCCGTGGCTGTGGCGCCAGAGGACCAGCTTTTCCAGCAGGAAGAACGCGAGCAGGCCCGCGAGCACGGTGAGCATGACGGCATCGGCGTCGCCTTCCTCGAGCGCGTGCGGCAGCAGCTCGAGGAACACGGCGCCGAGCAGCGCGCCCACCGCGAAGGACACCAGCCGCGAGACCCACGCGCGCGACAGCGCGAGCGTGGCCGCCGCCGCGACGACGGCGAGGATGCCGCCGGCGAAGGCGGCGAGCAGGGTGGCGGCGAGGACGGACATCGGTAAAATGAAACCAAGTTGCATCATAGCACCGGCGCGGCTCAGCCCTCGCGCCAGACACTCGCGGCGAAGCGCGATGGCGTGTGATCGCGCCGCCACGAGTGGAAGCGCGCGGGCTCGGTGAAAGTGCACGACGGATCGGCGGCGACGTGCCGCACTCCGGCGCGTGCCAGGCGCGCGCGCGCGAGCGCGTGCAGGTCGGCGAGCCACTTGCCGCCGCGCTGGCGCCGGAAGTGCATCGCATCGCGCTCGTCCACCGCGGCGAAGGCCTCGCGCACGTCGTCGCCGACCTCGAATGCATCCGGCCCGATCGCCGGTCCGAGCCACGCCGCGATGTCGGCCGCCGGTGCGCGCATCGCGGCAAGCGTTGCCTCGATCACGCCGGCCGCGAGCCCGCGCCACCCGGCGTGCGCGGCCGCGACGAACCCGCCCTCGCGCGACGCGAGCAGCACCGGCACGCAATCGGCCACGCGCACCGCGAGCGGAACGCCGGCCAGCCGCGTGACCGCGGCATCGGCGACGGGCGGCTCCGCGCGCGCGGCCGCGACGTTGCCCGCATCGATCACGACGACGTCGCACCCATGCACCTGCTCGAGGATCACCGCAGGCCCCGGCAGGAAGGTCTGCACGCGGCGCCGGTCCGCGAGCACGCGTTCGCGGGCCGCATCGTCGAGCGCCTCGAGCCGCGCGGGGCCGATGTCGAGCGGCGCGCAGGGCCCCGAGCTGCCGCTGCGCGTCGTGCACAGCGCGCCGACGGAATGCGGGGCGTCCCATGCCGGGACGATCCAGTCGAGCCCTGCGTCGGCAAGGCGATCGGCGAGCGCCCTCACGTCCGGTGTGCAGCGGACGGCGCGCGCCGGAGCGCGGCGAGCAGCGCCGCGAAGTCCGCGGGCAGGGGCGCGGTCCACACCATGCGGCGTCCGTCGCGCGGGTGGTCGAGCTCGAGACGCTCGGCGTGCAGCGCCTGGCGGCGGAACGCACGCAGCGCCGCCGGAAGTGCGCTCGCGCGGCCGCCGTACACCGGATCGCCGACCAGCGGATGGCCGATCGCGGCGAGGTGGACACGGATCTGGTGCGTGCGCCCCGTCTCCAGGCGGCAGCGCACCAGCGAGGCAGTGCCGAAGCGCTCGAGCACGTCGACGTGCGTGCGCGCCGCCTTGCCACGTTCGACGACGGCCATCATCGTGCGCTGCACCGGGTGGCGGCCGATCGGCGCGTCGACGATCACGCCCTTCGCGAGGTTGCCGCGAGCGAGCGCGACGTAGTGCCGCGCAACCGTGCGCGCCGCAAGCTGGCGCACGAGGCTCGTCTGCGCCTCGGCCGTCTTCGCGACGACCATCAGGCCGCTGGTGTCCTTGTCCAGGCGATGCACGATGCCCCCGCGCGGCAGCACGGCGGCGGCGCCCGAGTGGTGCAGCAGCGCGTTGAGCAGCGTCCCGACGCGATTGCCCGCACCCGGGTGCACGACGAGGCCGGCCGGCTTGTCGACCACGACGATGTCGTCGTCCTCGTACACGATCGCGAGCGCGATCGCTTCCGGCGCGTCGTGCAGCGGCGCGGCATCGGGCGAAGGCGTCACGACGAGCGTCTCGCCGCCGGCGAGCTTGCGGCGCGGCGCCGCCAAGGCGCCGTCGACGGTCACCCGTCCCGCGTCGATCCACCCCTTGAGGCGGCTGCGTGAATGCTCGGGCCACAACTGCGCGAGCGCCTGGTCGAGGCGGCTGCCGGCCATCGCCGCCGGCACGACGAACGTGCGCGGCCCCGGGTGACCGGAGCGCTCCTCGTCCGCTCGACTATAATGCCCCGTCATCCCGGAGGTGTGCTGGAACCGCAATGAAGCCTTTGTCGATGGGCGCGCTCTCCCGCGCCGCGCTGGTCCGGCTGGTCGCGCTGTTCCTCGCGGCGGCGCTGGCCGGCTGCAACCTGCTGCCCGAAGTGAAGGACGAGACCGCGGGATGGTCGGCGGAGCGGCTGTATGCCGCCGCGCACGACGAGATGGTCGCGGGGAATTATACGCGGGCGATCAAGCTTTTCGAGTCGCTGGAGTCGCGCTTCCCGTATGGCCGCTTCGCGCAGCAGGCGCTGCTCGAAGGCGCGTACTCGGCCTATCGCGCCGGGGAGACCGCGCCGGCAGTGGCCGCGGCCGACCGTTTCATCCGCACCTACCCCAATCACCCGAACGTCGACTACGCCTACTACCTCAAGGGGCTCGTGCACTTCCGCGAGGACCAGGGGCTGCTTGGCTACGTCTACGACCTCGACCTTTCGGAGCGCGACCCGAAGGCGATGAAGGATTCGTTCAACGCCTTCCGCGAGCTGGTGCAGAAACTTCCCGACAGCCGCTATGCCGAGGACGCGAATCTGCGCATGCGCTACCTCAGCAACGCGCTCGGCATGTACGAGGTGCACGTGGCGCGCTACTACTACAACCGCGGCGCGTTCCTCGCGGCGGCGAACCGCGCGCAGGCCTCGCTCGTGTCGTACCCGCGCACGCCGAGCAACGAGGACGCGCTCGACGTGCTGGTGCGCAGTTACGAGAGGCTCGGCCTGGAGACGCTGGCCGAGGACTCGCGGCGCGTCCTCAAGAGCACGTTCCCCGAGAGCAAGTACCTCGTGGCAGCGGTCGAGAAGCCTTGGTGGAAGCTCTGGTAGGAAATGAGGGTCAGAGTCGCATTTCGACCGTGGGCATCTGCGCGGCCGGCCGGTCGCGGGGTCGAAATGCGACTCTGACCCTCATTTCCTAGCTGGCGAAGAACGCCACTGCCTCCGCCACCTCCCGCGTCCTTGCCATCGGCGGCAGCGCCCGCCACAGCGTCTTGCCGTACGGTTTCTCCGCGAGCCGCGTGTCGCAGATCATCAGCACGCCGCGATCGGTCTCGGTGCGAATCAGCCGTCCCGCGCCCTGCTTCAGCGCTATGGCGGCCTGCGGCAGCTGGTAGTCGCGAAACGGGTTGCCGCCGTCGGCTTTCAGTCGCGCGAGCCGCGCGGCCATCAGCGGATCGTCGGGCGGCGCAAAGGGCAGCTTGTCGATGACGACGAGCGAGAGCGCCGGGCCGGGCACGTCCACACCTTCCCAGAAGCTGGCGCTGCCGAGCAGCACCGCGTTGCCCAGCGCGCGGAAACGCTCCAGGAGCTCGGTCTTCGACGCTTCGCCCTGCACGAGCAGCGGAAAGGCGTGGCCGCGCTCGCGAAACGCGTCCTCCAGCCGTTCCCGCGCGCGGGCGAGCGCGCGCAGCGTGGTGAACAGCAGGAAAGCGCGCCCGCCCGCCGCCTCGATCACCGGCAGCGCGGCGTCGACGACGGCCTCGGTATGCGCCGGCTGGTTCGGCTCGGGCAGGCCCTTCGGCACGCACAGCAGCGCCTGGTGCGGATAGTCGAACGGGCTGTCCCAGCAGCCGGTGCGAGCGTCGTCGAGGCCCAGCGACGATGTGTAGTGCGAGAAGTCGCCGGCCACCGCGAGTGTCGCCGAGGTGAAGATCCACGCGCGCGCGGTCGCGTCGAGCTGGCGGCGGAAAAGTGGTGCCACGGACAGCGGCGAGGCCTGCAACTGGAAGCCCCAGGGCGAGACATCCAGCCAGCGGATCCACTCGCCATCCAGGGTCAGACCCTCATTTCGACCCATGTCGTCCGCGACCGCCGATGTGGCGTTGCCGTCGAAACGAGGGTCTGACCCCGAGTCCGAGTCGCGCCAACGCGCGAGGACGTGCGCGAGCTCGTCAGCGCGCGACGCGAGGTTGGCGATCTCCTCGCCGCGCTGCGCGAACATCCCCAGCTCCGTCGCCAACCGGTCGAGCGCGGCGGCCAGCTCGTCGAGCGCCGCGCGGAAGTCCTCGCGTGCGAGGATTGCCTCGCGCGGGAACTTGCCGGGCAAATCGCCTGCCGCGAGACGCAGCTTGCGGATCGCCGGCTGCAGGCCCGCGGCCGCGTCGGGCAGCTCGGGCACGTCGCGCAGTTCGGTCCGCGCCATCACCTCGGCGTCGCGCGCGAGGTCGGCGAGCTGGCCCGCGGCCACCTGCTCGCCGAAGAACAGCGTGGCCGTGTCGGGGAGCTGGTGCGCCTCGTCGAGGATCACGGTGTTGCACGAGGGCAGCAGCTCGGCGAGGCCCTCGTCGCGCAGCATCACGTCGGCGAAGAACAGGTGGTGGTTGACGATCACCACGTCGGCCTCCATCGCATCCTTGCGCGCCTTCATCACGAAGCACTCGCGGAAGTGCGCGCAGGCGCTGCCGAGGCAGTTGTCGCGCGTCGAGGTGACCAGCGGCCAGATCGTCGCGCTCTCGGGCACCGCACCCAGCTGCGCGCGATCGCCGCGGTCGGAAGCGTGCGCGAAGGCGACGATCTTCTTCAGGTGCCGGAAGTCCTCGCGCGACGGCAGCCTCTCCTCGCGCGAGGCGCGCTCGAGGTGGTGCAGGCAGACGTAGTTCGCGCGGCCCTTGAGCAGCGCGATGGTCGCCGGCACCTTGAGCACGTCGCGCAGCAGCGGGACGTCGCGCTCGAAGAGCTGGTCCTGCAGCGTCTTCGTACCCGTCGACACGATGACCTTGCCGCCGTCGAGCAGCGCGGGGACGAGGTAGGCGAAGGTCTTGCCGGTGCCCGTGCCGGCTTCGGCGACGAGGCGGCCGCGCTCGCGGATCGCGTCGGCGACCGCCTGCGCCATCGCCAGCTGCTGCCCGCGGAAGCGGAAGCCGGGAAGCGCCCGGGCGAGCGCGCCGCCGTCGCCGAAGACGGCGGCGAGTTCCGGATCGAAGGCGCTCTCGCCGGCCGCGCCCGCGGCCAGGGCGGTGGGCGAAGCGGTCAGCGTGGGGCCTTCTTGTCGCGCGCGGCGGCGCTCGTCGAAGGAGCGGGGCGCTCGCGCACCGTCGCCACGATCGCGCGGATCGCGCCGGCGCGTTGCTCGAGGTCGCCGTTGACCGTGCCCGTGCGCTGCTTGTACTCGTCGTCGGACTCGGGCGCACGCCACTTGAGTGCCGCAAGCGAGGCCATCCAGTACTCGTTCAGCGAGCGCAAGGCGTCGACCGCCTGCCGCGACACCGTGGCCTCGCGCAGCGCCGCCTGGTAGGGCCGCGCGATGTTGAGCTTCTGCTTGTCCACGCAGGAGGCGCTTTTCGCGGCGTTCGTGCCCGCCTCGGACTGCTCGTAGCCGTGCTCGATGATCTCGATGCTCTTCACGTGACGGCACATCGTGTAGAGGTGCCGCGCCGCATCGAGGTAACAGTCGAGCGCGCTGCCCGCGGCGTCGACGTTGGGGCAGACGTAGTTGTGCGCGGGCCCGGGATTGCCGCCGACGACCTGCGGCTTCGCGAGGTAGGACTGGGCAGCGGCAGGGGCTGCAGGCAGCACGCACGCGAGCGTCAGCGCGGCGCCAAGGGCAAGGAGGCGAGGCATAAATTCCCGGTTCTATCGGCCGGGATGAATGTTACGCCCCGTGCGGCAGGGCGCTCAAGCAGACCGACGGCCGAGTGCCGCATCATGGTGCGAACGGCCTCGTTGTCGTCCCCGCAAAGGCGGGGACCCGGCGTCTTGACCCGGCGACGACACCGGATTCCCGCCTGCGCGGGAATGACGACGGGAAGGGCTGGCTGGGACCGGCGCCCCCGGTCAGATCGTCACGCCGCCGGAGACCTCGATGACCGCGCCATTGATGTACGAGGCCTCGTCGGAGGCGAGCCACGCGTAGGTGTTCGCGATCTCTTCCGGCTTCGCCAGCCGGCCGAGCGGCACGCGGTCCTCGATCATCTTGATGACCTTTTCGGGCATCGAGCGCAGGATCGGCGTCTCGACGAAGCCCGGGCAGATCGCGTTGGCGCGGATGCCCTTGCGGCCGAGCTCGCGCGCCCAGGTCTTCACCATGCCGATCACGCCGAACTTCGTCGCGGCGTAGTTGGTCTGGCCGAAGTTGCCGTGGATGCCGACGATCGACGACGCGTTCAGGATGCAGCCGGAGTTCTGCGCCAGCATCACGTCGACGACCGCCTTCGTGCAGTTGTAGACGCCCTTCAGGTTGACGTCGATGACGCGGTCGAACTGCTCGTCGGTCATCTTCTTGAACTGGGCGTCCTGCACGATGCCGGCGTTGTTGACCAGCGTGTCGATGCGGCCCCAGGCGGCCATCACACCCTCGACCATCAGGGCGATGCTGGCCTTTTTCGTGACGTCGATCGCGAAAGCCATCGCCGTGCCGCCGCCGTCGCGGATCTCGGCCGCCACGCGCTCGGCCGTGTCGAGCTTGATGTCGCACACGGCCACTTTGGCGCCCTCGCGGGCGAACTTGAAGGCGGTGGCCTCGCCGATTCCCGAGCCCGCGCCGGTGATGATGGCCACATTGTCGATCAATCGCACGTGTCAGCCCTTTCTTCGATTCAGCGCTGCGCAATGCCACGGCGCGCACCTTGCGTCGCAGCTAAACCGAGTTAATTTAGCGGGATTTTGTGCAATGCACAAGCGATTTCGACCGCTACCGCCTGTGCATTGTGGCAGGATTGACCTGCGGCAAATCAACGACTTGGCGCTGCTCATGCCGCGGCTGCAGGCTCCCAGTGGACCAGCACCAGTTGCAGCGCGGGGTTGCCGCGGAAAGCGTCGACCTCGGGGCGAAAGACCGCCCGGATCCGGGCCGGCAGCGCCGGGGTGGAGCGAAACAGGATGGCGTCGAAGCGCTCGCCCCCGCGCTCGAGCACGAGTTTGGTGTGCGCCCCGCCGACGATGCGCGAGGCAGCCACGCCGAACTCGTCGTCGAAGGCCGGCGGCGGGAAGCCCTGACCCCAGACCGGCTCGCGCAGGCGCTCGGCCAGCGCCACGTCGAGTTCGCCCGGGCCCAGCACGCCGTCGGTCTCGATGATCCGCGCGAGGTCCGCCGGCCGCAGCTGCTCGCGGCCGACCCGCTCGAAGGCCTCGGCGAAGCGCGCTAAGTCCGCCTCGCGGATCGTCAGCCCGGCCGCGACCGCGTGGCCGCCGAAGGGACCGAGCAGCCCCGGCTCGCGCGCGTCGACGAGGGCGAGCGCGTCGCGCAGGTGGAACCCCGCGATCGAGCGCCCCGAGCCGCGCAGCATGCCCTTGTCGCCGGGGGCGAACACGATCGCCGGACGGTGCTCGCGGTCCTTGATGCGCGAGGCGACGATGCCCACCACGCCCTGGTGCCAGTTGGCGCGGTACAGGCACAGCGTGAACGTGTCCGCGCGCATCATCGCGGCGGCCTCGTCGAGGTCGGCGTGCGCCTCGTCGACGATGCCGGCTTCCAGCTTGCGCCGCTGGCGGTTGAGCGCTTCGAGCTCGCCGGCGAGCGCCAGCGCCTCGCCGGCATCGTCGGTGACGAGGCAACGGATGCCGACGGTCATGTCGGCCAGCCTGCCGGCGGCGTTGAGGCGCGGCCCGGCGACGAAGCCCAGGTCGGTGGCGATCGCTGTGCGCGGATCGCGTCCCGCGACGCGAAACAGCGCCTCGACGCCGGGCTGCGCGCGCCCGGCGCGGATGCGCTTCAGGCCCTGTGCGACGAGCACGCGATTGGCGTGGTCGAGGCGCACGACGTCGGCCACGGTGCCGAGCGCGACCAGGTCGAGCAGACCGGCCAGATTCGCTGGCTCGCTGTCGCTGCGCTCGCGAAGTCGCGCGCGCGTGGCCGCCAGCACGTAGAACATCACGCCGACCCCGGCCAGGTGCTTCGACGGGAACGCGCATCCGGGCTGGTTCGGGTTGACGATGATCGCCGGCTCGGGCAGCCGCTCGCCCGGCAGGTGATGGTCGGTCACGAGCACGTCGATGCCCGCCGCCGCCGCCGCAGCCACGCCCTCGACACTGGTGATGCCGTTGTCGACCGTGACGAGCAGGTCTGGCGTCATGGCGCGCGCCTGCGCGACGATGCCCGGCGTCAGGCCGTAGCCGTCGTTGAAGCGGTTCGGCACGAGGAAGTCCACGATGGCGCCCATGGCGCGCAGCGCCCGCAGCGCGACGGCGCACGCGGTCGCGCCGTCAGCGTCGTAGTCGGCGACGACCAGGATGCGCTCGTGGCGCTCGATCGCGCGCACGAGTCGCTCGGCGGCTTCGTCGATGCCGCGCAGGCTCGCGAACGACGGCAGGCGGGCGAGCGTGTCGTCGATCTCCGCGGGAGTCGCGATGCCGCGCGCGGCGAGCAGGCGCGCGAGCACCGGGTCCACGCCCGACGCGACGAGCGCGGCGACGTGCGCCGGCACCAGGCGGCGCGTGATCGCTATCGTCACCCGTCGTCCCGTGCGGGCGACGCAAACGCCGCCGTGCGACGACGCAAGCGCGCGAGGAAGCCTATGCGGCCGAGCGACCAGCGCGCGGCCCCGCTGCGACCGCCGGCGATCAGGACGAGGCGGTCCAGCGCGCCGCGGTCGAGCGCGTCGAGCGCGGGCGCCAGCAGCGCGGTCGCGAAGGCCGTCAGCGAGCTGGCATCGACCGGATCGGCAATGACGGCCTGCTGCGCCGTGCCCGTGGCGCGCCACGCGTGCAACGGCGCTGCCTGCGTCCCGGCAACTTGCGCGAGGCCGCGCAGCACGTCGCCGTCGCGCGACGTGGTGGCGTACGCGTCAAGCGGGGCGAGGCGCTGCGGGGGGAGCCGTCCCGCGCCCGAGAACCACAGCGCAGTGACCGGTGCGCGCTCGCGCGCCGCGACGGGCTGGTCGTGCAGCAGCATCTGGACCTCGGTCCACCAGCGGCGCCAGCGCTTCGCATCGTCGCCGGCGGGCAGCCGATCGCGCAGCGGGCGATCGACGGCGGCGGCAAGCGGCAGCAGCGCGACGGCGTGCGGCTCGCGAGAGTGCACGAACCACGCATCCAGGCGCGGCGCGGCGAAGGCGAGGCCGTCGCCGGCGAAGTGGCCGTTCAGCAGCGCGAGCAGGGCGCCCGACTCCCCGGCGGCGAGGTCGTCGACGCGCGCGACGATGCGCACGTCCTCGTGAGTCACCAGCGTGGACACCGGATCGGCGCGAGCGACCCAGTCGCTGCCGACCTGAAGGCCGGCGCCAAGCGCTGCGAGCGGCGCCGTGCCCGCATCGATTCCGAACGCGCGCAACAGCTCCGCCTCGGCGTCGTCGACCGGCTCGCCCGCGGCACGCGCGGCAACGCGCGACAGCGGCGCGCACGCGGCCAGCACGGCGGCGTCGACGTCGAGCAATCCGGGAACAAGAAGCACGAGCGGCATGAATGAGGTCGTTGTCGTCCCCGCATGTTTTTCTTCGTCGTCCCCGCGTCCTTTCCTGTTCGTCGTCCCCGCGAAGGCGGGGACCCAGTGTCTTTCGGACGCAAGCCACTGGACTCCCGCCTTCGCGGGAATGACGGCGGAAAATGAGGGGCGCGGGCAACGGCTGGCCGATCCCAGCGTGCAATAATCGCACGCCCGCCCCGGCCTTCCGCCGCCATCGCGAAAAGTGTCCCCGTACGAACTTGCCGTCGGCCTTCGCTACACGCGCTCGCGCAAGGGATCGGGGCGCAACACGTTCATTTCGTTCATCGCGCTGATCTCGATGGCCGGCATCGCGCTCGGCGTCGCGGCGCTGATTGTCGTGCTGTCGGTGATGAACGGCTTCCAGCAGGAGCTGCGCACGCGCATCCTGTCGGTGGCCTCGCACATCGAGATCCGGGGCCTGCCCGACCTCGCCGACTGGCAGGCGGTGGCAAAGTCCGCGCGCGCGCAGAGCGGCGTGATCGCCGCGGCGCCGTTCGTGATGGGGCAGGGCATGCTCTCGGCGTTCGACGTCAACCGCGGCGTGATCGTGCGCGGCGTCGATCCCGCGCTGGAAGACACGGTCGCCGACATCGGCAAGGCGATGCGGCAGGGCTCGCTCGCGGACCTCAAACCCGGCGAGTTCGGCATCGTGCTCGGCGCCGAGCTCGCGCGCGCGCTCGGCCTGCGCGTCGGCGAGTCGGTCGTGCTGATCACCCCACAGGGCACCGTGACGCCGGCGGGAACGCTGCCGCGCGTGCGCAGCTTCAGGGTCGTCGGCATCTTCGAGATCGGCATGTACGAGTTCGACAGCGGGCTCGCGCTGACTCACCTCGAGGACGCGCGGCGGCTCTACCGCGTCGAGGGCGTGTCCGGCGTGCGCCTCAAGCTGGACGACCTGTTCGACGCGCCCGCGGTGGCGCGGCGCATCGCGCAGGCGCTGCCGGCCGCCGTCGAGGTGCGCGACTGGACGCAGAGCCACGCCAACTTCTTCCGCGCCGTGGCCATCGAGAAGCGCGTGATGTTCGTCATCCTGACGCTGATCGTGGCGGTGGCCGCGTTCAACATCGTCTCCGCGCAGGTGATGGTGGTCACCGACAAGCAGGCCGACATCGCGATCCTGCGCACGCTCGGCGCGTCGCCCGCGTCGATTCTCGCGATCTTCGTCGTCCAGGGCGCGCTGATCGGCGTGATCGGCACGCTGATCGGGGTGGCCGGCGGCATCGCGCTCGCGGCGAACATCGACGTCGTCGTGCCGGCGATCGAGCGCGCGCTGTCGATCCAGTTCCTCGACAAGTCGGTGTACTACATCAGCGAGCTGCCCTCGCAGCTGCTGAAGGGCGACGTGTTCACGATCGCCGGCATCGCGCTGGCACTCGCGCTGGTGGCCACGCTGTACCCGGCGTGGAAGGCGGCGCGCGTCAATCCCGCGGCCGCATTGCGCTATGAATGAGAGCGAAAGCGGCGCGGTGCCGGTGCTGTCCTGCCGGGGTCTCGCCAAGACCTACACCGGCGGACCGCAGGACGTGCCCGTGCTGCTCGGCGTCGACTTCGACGTGCGCCCCGGCGAGCGCATTGCGATCGTCGGGGCCTCGGGCTCGGGCAAGAGCACGCTTCTCCACCTGCTCGGGGGGCTGGACGCCCCCACGGCCGGCGAGGTGTCGATCGAAGGCCGGCCGTTCGCCGCGCTCTCGGAGGCCGAACGCGGCCGCGTGCGCAACCGCGCGCTGGGCTTCATCTACCAGTTCCACCACCTGCTGCCCGAGTTCACCGCGGTGGAGAACGTGGCGATGCCGCTGACGATCCGCCGCGTGGCGAGCGCGGACGCGCAGCGGGAGGCCGCTGCGATGCTCGCCAGCGTCGGGCTTGCCGCGCGCCTGGGTCACCTGCCCGGCGAGTTGTCGGGCGGCGAGCGGCAGCGCGTTGCGCTGGCACGCGCGCTAGTCACGCGGCCGCGCTGCGTGCTGGCCGACGAGCCGACCGGCAACCTCGACCGGCACGCGGCCGGCCAGGTGTTCGACCTGATGCTCGACCTCAACCGCGTGGTCGGCACGGCGCTCGTGATCGTCACGCACGATCCGGAACTCGCCGCGCGGACCGACCGCACGCTGCACCTGGTCGACGGCGTGTTGCGCTGACCGAAGTTCCTGTGGCTGGCGCTGGCGTGGAGGGGCGTCCGGGCAAGCGCGCCCGTTTGAGCGGTCGGCCAGCGCTGCAAACGAAAAGCCCGGCATCGTGCCGGGCCTTCCGTGGCCGCTGTCGGCGGCCTTTCCCGCTGCTGCGCGCCACGCCGTCGGAGGGGGGAGCAACCCCTCCGGCGACGCGGCCCCTCGTCAGTGCTCGCTACTTGCGTCCCTACTGCTGCCCACCTGATTCTTCATCAGCCTGTCCGGTCGCGGGGCGGCGGTTGAGCCGTCTATGCCATTGGCATATAGCCCGAGCATAGCCACTGTCGACCGACTTTACAACTGCCTTGCTGGCCCCCTGCGCTTGCCCGCCACCGGGCTGTGGCGGATTTGCCCCACCCGGGCCAAGGGGGCGCACGGCGCGGCAGGCCAGATTCCCGGCTAGGAAGCAGCCCGGCCGCCCGGTCCGGGGCGGGGAGGCCGGCGTGGCCTGCGCTTCAGTCGCCGACCGCCCGCAACGGCGGCGCGTCGAGCAGCCCCGCCTGGCGCGTCAGGCGCGCGATCTCCGCGCGCTCGGCGTCGTCCACGCCGAGCTGCGGCTCGCGCACGGTCGCGTGCGGGAACAGGCCCTGCAGCTTCAGCACTTCCTTCATCCGCGGACGGTAGTCGCGAATGGGCGCGCGCCAGCAGTAGCGCGCCAGCGGCCCCAGGCGCGCCCAGATCGCCGCGCCGCGCAGGTAGTCGCGCGTCTCGGCGCAGCGCTGCATCTCGATCAGTTCAGCGGTGGCGGTGCCGGCGAAACCGATCAGCGCGCCGTCGCAGCCCATCACCATGGCCTCCCAGATGAACGTGTCGCTGCCGGTGAGGATGCCGAGCTTGCGCGGCA
>Ga0105090_10000232_pt1 | contig 25608 bp, 23 predicted proteins | sample PPLLak3March2015_FD_79110 | JGI IMG/M metagenome (GOLD analysis project Ga0105090, IMG submission 79110) | Freshwater sediment microbial communities from Prairie Pothole Lake near Jamestown, North Dakota, USA - PPLs Lake P7 Core (1) Depth... | ecosystem: Environmental > Aquatic > Freshwater >...
GGGGACGGAGCAAATGAATTTGCAAATTAATTTGCTCCGTCCCCTTTTTGTTACCATGGCGCAACCGCTTCACCTCGCGAGCAGGCAGCCATGGAAAAAAGAAGCCCTTTCCCCCCCGTGTTCTGGGTCGCCAACAGCGTCGAGGTGTTGGAGCGGTTCGCTTACTACGGCATCTACTTCGGTTTCGGCATCTACATGGCGTCACTGGGTTACACGCGGGCGCAGCTCGGCGTCGTGCAGAGCATTTTCCTGCTGTTGTCCTACGGCATACCCATCATTTCCGGCACTTTTGCCGACCGCTTCGGCTTCAAGAAAGTCCTCATCGTGGCCTACCTGGCCTACCTGCCGACGATCCTGCTGCTGATCTACACCAAGTCTTTCTCGGGCATCGTCCTGACCATGCTGACCATCGGCCTGGCCGCCGGCATCTTCAAGCCGCTGATCGCCGCGACGGTTCGCGCCGTCACGGACAAGACCAACAAGACGCTCGGCTTCGGCATTTTCTACGCCATGGTCAACATCGGCGGTTCCTTCGGCCCCATCGTGCTGGGCAAGCTGCGTGCCATTTCCTGGGACTATGCCTTCATGGCCGCCGCGGCCGCCGTCGTGCTGATGCTGCTGATCACGGTCTTTTTCTACAAGGAGCCCGCCCGCGATACGGAGGGCGTGACCCTGGGCCAGAAGTTCAGGGACATCGGCATAGCGTTGTCGGACCTGAAGCTGACCACCCTGCTGATCATCCTCGGTGCATTCTTCTGGCTGCCGTTCTGGTGCTTCTTCAACCTCTGCGCCGTCTACGTCGACAGCAACCTCGACACGGCCCGGTTGTACCAGAGCATGGCCGCGGTGCTGGGCACCGGCATCGCCGGCTTTTTTTCGCAGGTGGACGAGGCCGGCACGCGGCGCATCCTGGGCGAGACCATCTCCCACACCGGCTGGGTCATCATGGTATTCCAGGTTTTCGTTTCGAGTATTGCCCAGCGGGCCAGGGCGATCCCCACCTTCCTGTTCGGGCTGTTGCTGATCGCGGTAGGCTTTGCGGTCATCGGGCTCGCGAACGTCACTGCCCCGGCCGTCGTCTTCCTCGGCATCCTGATTTTCGCGGTCGGTGAAATGGCCGCCTCGCCGCGCATCCAGGAATACATCACCTGGATCGCGCCGAAAGAAAAGGCCGGCATGTACATGGGCATGAATTTCCTCTCCGTGATGATCGGCGCGGCCCTGAGCGGCGTGACCTACACCTCGCTGTACGGCCGTTTCGAGACCGCGGGCCATCCCGAATACGTGTGGTACGTGCTCGGCGCGCACACCGTGCTGGGCATCCTGGCGCTGCAGCTGTTCACGCGCAAGGCCGGCGGGTTCCAGGAACGGGACGAGTAAACTACCTGAACAGCCACCCGGTACGGTCGGAGCCGAATTTGCGTTCGATGGCTTCGATGCCGGGCACGCGAAAATAGATTTCCGCCGAGTTGACCCTGGCCATCCCGGGATCCAGCAACTCGTCGATGCGCCGCCGGTCCACCCGGTCGTCCTCCAGGCTGCGCCCCAGGAATTCGAGCACGCGCCCCAGCCGGCCCCGCCGTGTGGCGAGGTCTTTATCCGGCCCGAACACCTCCTCGTATTCGAGCAAGTGGGTGCGCAGGCCGCTGCGGAGCAGTTTCCGGCGAAACTTTGCGGCGGCCCGGGGCCAGGCCCTGAGGCAGTGGCGCAGTCGTCTCTCGTCGAGGTTCCGGTAGGTGAACTCGGTTGGCCGATCCCGTTCCGGACCCTGCCAGTGGTTGTAGAACCGCGTCTGAAAGGTGAGTTCGTTGGAGACGACCTGCTGCAGCAGATTGCGCCGGGTCAGGAAGATCACTCGCCCCGCCGAGCGCAGCAGCAGGCGCTGGTTCAATCGGCTCGTTGTGAAAGGCCACCCCCCCGAGTCCCACACGTGTTTGATCCCGTTGTGCTCGACCCAGATCCGCTCCAGCCCGGCATCCAGCGCAGCCGCGCCGTTCACCGGTCCGAGGCCCTCGATGCTTCCGCTGTCGCCATTGAACGGCTCGTTGCAGATTCGCAGGGCCGGGTGGCAGTTCAGCGCGCGCATCAGGTTGGTGCTGCCGGTCCGGGGCAGCGCGAAGATGAGTACGGCGTCTTCCTTCAACCGTCGCCCTCCTGGGGAAATGTCACTAGAATGATGCAAACCCGGTAAAGTTCAAGGAGTTTTCACATGTATACGCGGAAAGTACTCGGTGCGGCAGTCCTCGGTCTGGCGCTGTCCCTGGCCGGTGGCGCCGGCCTGTCGGTTTCGAACGTTCTGGCGCAGGACAGCCCGGCGAGCGTGGACCACGCGGGCTCCATCCGGCAAGCCCTGGAGCAGCAGCTGGGCAAGCGCGCGAAACTGAAACTGGTTTCCGGCCAGGACCTGGAAGGCAAGGTGGTGAACGTGGGCGAGAAGGTCGTCCAGGTCAGTGAGCTGACCGGGATGGAGTACTTCGGCGCCACCGTGCGGCTGGACCAGGTGGCCGCCGTCATCGTCAGGGCCGGCGGGCAGTAAGGGTCTGGGGCCCCGAAAATTTGGGACTTGCCGTATACTCGCGTCTATCCCTGATGGTCGGAGTGAGCGCCTAATGGAAAGAACGGCCTCCCAATCGCCCGCCGAGCGGCTCGAACACCTCATTCTGGAGGCGCAAAGACGGGCGCCGCTCGATGTCGCGCAGTTCCTGCTGAAAGAGAGCGACGAAACCGTCGGCGCGGTGCTGAAGCACCTGCAGTCCGCGCCTGGCTACCGCATCCTGATGCGCTTCCCCGAAGACCGCCGGCACCGCATCGTGCAGTTCGCCGGCGATCACGTCGGCGATCCCTGGAGCGTCGCCCAGGGATTTCCCGAGGACAGCGTCGGCCGCCTGATGGAGCCGGTGGTCGCCGTGTTCAGCCCGGATCTGACGGTCCGCGAGGCGGTTGGGAAGATCCGCCAGTGGGTGCATGAAACGCTGATCACCTATGGCTATGTCATCGATGAGCAGGAGCATCTGCTCGGTGTGCTGACGATGCGCGAGTTGCTGCTGGCGGAGCCCGATACCCGGCTGGCGGACGTGATGCTCCGGGACCCGTTCTGGGTGCGGGCGGACCTGTCGGTCAGCGACGCGATGAAAGAGGTCGTGTACCGCCACTACCCGGTGTATCCCGTGTGCGACGCGGGCGGGCGCCTGGTCGGCATCGTGCACGGCTTCATGCTGTTCGAGCACCAGAAATTCGAGATCAGCGCGCAGGCGGGCCGCATGGTCGGCGTCGGCAAGGAAGAGCATGCCCTGACCGGTTGGCGGCGCTCGCTGTTCATGCGCCATCCCTGGCTGCAACTGAACCTGGTGACCGCGTTCCTGGCGGCTTTCGTGGTCAGCCTGTTCGAAGAGACCATCGCCCAGGTCGTCGTGCTCGCCGCTTTTCTGCCCGTTCTCGCCGGCCAGTCCGGCAACACCGGATGCCAGTCCCTGGCGGTTACCATTCGGGCGCTTACCCTGGACGAGTTCAAGCCGGGCGTGTTTCGCCAGGTGTTGGCCAAGGAGACGCTGCTGGGCACGCTCAATGGCGCAATCGTCGGCGTGGTGGCGGCGATCGCGATGATCGCCTACGCGATCAATGCCGGCGCCGCGGAACCGGTCACGCTCGGGCTGGTGGTATTCCTCGCGATGACCGGCGCCTGCGTTGCCAGCGGCATGACCGGGGTGCTGGTGCCGGTCACGCTGCAGCGGCTGGGCGCCGATCCGGCCACAGCGTCGAGCATTTTTCTGACCACCGCGACCGACGTGGTGAGCATGGGCCTGTTCCTGTGGCTGGCGAGCTTGCTGGTTCTGTAGGGTAGTTGCATCGAACGGATCCGCGCGGACCGGCCGCTGCGTCGACGCCGGGGCGCGCAGTCTGCCAGTCTCTGGCACCTCCCCGGCATGGATGCTAATATCTGGCGGCTGATGAGAATCGGCTGGACACGAGTGGTTCCCCGGGACCTGCATGGGCGCCACGGGGGCGAACCCATCCACCACCTGGCATCACATCGAGCACCATCGCTGGTCATGCCTCCGGGAGATGTCTCCGCACGATGAAATGTCGAGTTACCGCATGCGCAGTGGCGGCCCTTCTGGCTGCGCTGCCCATTCCTGCACTGGCCGCCGGAGGCGCCTTGCCGCCGCTGATCCACGACATCGGCATGGCACTGCTCCTGTCCGGGCTATTGGCCATCCTGTTTGCGCGGATCAATTTTCCCGCCATCGCCGGGTACATCCTGGGGGGTATCGTCGGCGGCCCATTGGTGCTCGGGCTGGTGACGGATCCGGCGAACATCGACACGATTGCCCAGTTCGGCTTCGTGCTGCTCTTGTTCGTGCTCGGCCTGGAAATCGACGTCAAGAAGGTGGCGAAGAGCGGACGGGCGATCATCGGCACCGGCCTCTTGAGCGTTCCGCTGATTGCCGTCTTCGGGTTTGCGGTGGCGAAGCTGGCGGCCGTGCTCGGGTTTGGCGCCATCATCGGCGACAACCTCGGCGCGCTGTATATCGGCCTGGCGATCTCGGTTTCCTCGACCTTGCTGGTGATAAAGCTGTTCCAGGAAACCTTCGAGCTCGACACCGTTCCCGGGCGGCTGGCGCTGGGCATCCTGGTCATGGAGGACCTGTGGGCCATCATCATGATCCTGCTGCAACCCAGCCTGCAGAACCCCGAATTCCGCCCCATCCTCGAATCATTCATCGGGATCGGCGTGCTGGCCGCGTTGGCGATCCTGCTGTCGCGGACCTTGATTCCCCAGGCGTTTCGCTGGATCGCGAAGCTGCCCGAGATCGTTCTGGTCAGCGCTTTCGCCTGGTGTTTCGGCATCGTTTTCCTGGGCAGCAACCTGGACCTTTTCGCCGGGAAGCTATTCGGCTGGGAAACGCACCTTGCCGTCAGCACCGGGATGTCCGCGCTGATCGCCGGAGCCACCATCGCCAGCCTGCCCTATTCGACCGAGATCATCACCAAGGTGAACGTCGTGAAGGACTTTTTCCTCACGCTGTTCTTCGTCAGCCTTGGCCTCGGCCTGCCCGCGCCCAGCGGCCCGGCGGTGTTTGCGTTGGCGCTGGTCATCGCCGCGGTCGCCATCGTGGCCCGCCAGCTGATCCTGTTCCCGCTCATGTACTGGACCGGCGTCGATCAGCGCAACGCCGAAGTCACGTCGCTGCGCATGGCGCAAATCTCCGAGTTCAGCCTCGTGGTCACGTTTCTGGGCATCACGCTCGGCCACCTGTCCGCGGACCTGGCGACTGCCATCATCCTGGCGTTCGTGCTTACCGCGCTGACCACCGCGCCGCTTTATCGCCGGGCCTACGCGATTCATGCCCGGCTTGCCCCGCTGCTGCGCCGCTGTGGTTTCAAGGATCCGCCCGTGGCCGACAGGGATCACGAGGGTGAATGGAGCCTGGTCATCCTGGGGTTTCACCGCATTGCCTCCTCCCTGCTGCACAACATCGCGCGCGACAACGCGGAACTGGTGAAGCGCACGCTGGTGGTGGACTTCAACGTAGCCCTGCACGACCGCATCCGCGATGTGGGTGCGCATGTCGAGTACGGCGACCTGTCGAACCCGGACATGCTGCATCACGCCGGCGTGGACCAGGCCAGGATCGTGGTCTCCACGATCCCCGACGACCTCATTCGCGGCACCACCAACGCGAAGCTCGTCGCCGCGGTGCGCAAGATCAATCCCACCGCGCTGATCATCGCCAACGCGGTCAACCTGGCCGACACGAGCGACATCTACGCGGCCGGCGCGGACTACGTGTTCCTGTCTCGCCTCGACAGCGCCGTGGCGCTGGGCGAGGCGATCAGCCATGGCTTCCGGGGCTCGCTTGCCGAGTTCCGCGTTGCGCGCGCGCAGCATTACGGCAACCCGCCGGAACGCGCCGAGGTGCTGCCCTAGCCGGCGGACGAGTTTGCCGGAGAACGGATACACTGAGCGTTGCCGAACCACAGGTCCCGGAGGTCAACATGCAGATCGCGATTCTTCTTTATGACGGCATGACCGTGCTCGATGCCATCGGCCCTTACGAGGTACTGCAGAGCGTGCCGGGTGTCGAAGTCTGTTTCGTCGCCGGTACGCGTGGCGAGAAGCGGGCGGATTTCAAGCGGCTGGGGCTGGTTGCCGATTACACGCTGGCGGACGTGCCGCACCCCGATGTCCTGGTCGTGCCCGGCACGCCGTTTCCGCAGGCGGTGACCGGCGACCCGGCGGTGCTGGACTGGATCCGGACCGCGCATGAAACCACCACGTGGACGACCTCGGTTTGCACCGGCGCTCTGGGCCTGGGCGCGGCGGGGCTGCTGCAGGGCAGGCGCGCGACCACCCACTGGCTGGCGCTCGACGCGCTGGCGCAGTTCGGCGCGACGCCGGTCGAGGAGCGGGTCGTGCGCGACGGCAAGATCTGGACCGCGGCGGGCGTGTCTTCCGGCATCGACATGGCCCTGGCGCTGGTCGGCGAGCAGTTCGGCGCCGCCGCCGCACAGACGGCGCAGCTGATCATTGAATACGATCCGCAGCCGCCCTACGACGCGGGTTCGACGCGCAAGGCCCCGGCAGCCATCGTTGCGGCGCTGCGCGAGCAATTCGGCAACCTGATGTGAATCTGGCGTCCCGCTTCCCGGGACGCGGGGGATCAAGCGTTACCGTTCGGTGATGAAGCGCGCCGCTTCACCGCTGCCAGGTACAAACCAAGGCCCACCAATGCGCCACCCGCCAGGTGGTAGGCGTACAGCCGCTCATCGAGGAAGATCATGGCCAGGACGCTGCCGAAAACCGGGATCAGGTTGATGAAAATCGTCGCGCGCGCCGGGCCGATCATGCGATTGCCGGCGTTCCACATGAGATTGCCGAACACCGAGACCAGCAGGGCCAGCGCCAGGATGGCGCCGATGCTCGTAGTGCTGACCGGAACGGGTTTCCAGACAATCGATTCGACCAGGTAGAACGGCAGCAGCAAGGCGGTGCCGGCCACGGTGATGGCGAACAATGACTCGACTTCAGAAAGTCCCCGGGGCAGCCGGTGCAGGTTCAGCGCATAACCGGAAAAACCGCACATCGCGAGCAGCGCGACAAAGTCCCCGGGCTGGAATTCGAGGCTTGCCAGCAGGGCCAGGTCCGCGCGGCTGACCATGACAGCCACCCCGACTGCACCGCAGACTATTCCCACCGTGCGCCGCGCACTCAAGGCTTCCTTTAAGAACAGCCAGGCAAATAGCACCGTCAGGGTCGGCTGCACGGCGTTGATCAGGGACACGTTGATGGCCGAGGTCATACTGAGGGCGACCAGCACCAGCGTGGTACTGCCGATCATGAACAAGCCCAACAGGGCAAATGCAGGCCAGTGCCGGCGGTAGATCGGCCAGCGTTCCGACCCGTGGCGCAGGACAAACGGCAGCAGCACCAGGATGCCGACCACCCAGCGCCAGAACGACAGGCCGACCGGCGGCACCTCGCCATGAACAGCACGCCCGATGATATGGTTGCAGGCGAACAGGAATGCCGTCAGCGTAAGCACTGCATAGGCGAATCCTGGCGTGTCGCGGCGGCGCACGGTCAGTCGCGTCCCGGCCCGCGACGCGAATTCCGTCGGCCCGGCAACGAGGGCTTTGCACATGCTATTATTGCAGCCATGCCGGAATTGATGCCATGGATATGCCGCTTCCCCTGAAGATCGTCGAATCCGTGCCCGTGGCGGATCTCTATCAGCGCCCGCTGCGGGAACTGCGCATGTCCGTGATCGACCGCTGCAACTTCCGCTGCACTTACTGCATGCCGGCCGATTCGCTGCACGGGCGCGGCGTCTTTCTGCCGCTGGAAAAGCTGCTGACGGATCACGAAATCGTCGACCTCGTGCGCGTCTTCGTCGGGCTCGGCGTGCGCAAGCTGCGGCTCACCGGCGGCGAGCCGCTGGTGCGGCCGGGCCTGCCGGCCCTGGTCGAACAGCTGGCGGCCATCCCCGGCCTGGATGAAATCGCGTTGACCACCAACGGGGTGCTGCTGCCCCGTCTGGCCGACGATCTGGCGGCTGCCGGGCTCGGCCGGCTCACCGTCAGCCTCGACACCCTGGACCAGCAGGTGCTGTCGCACATGAGCGGCGGCAAGGCCCGGCTGCAGGACATCCTCGACGGCATCGCGGCGGCCGAGAAGGCCGGCTTCAAGCGGATCAAGATCAACACGGTCGTCCAGCGCGGAGTCAACGATCACACGGTGATGGACCTGCTCGAGCGGTTCCGCGGCACTCCGCACCGCGTGCGCCTGATCGAATACATGGACGTGGGCAACTGCAATCACTGGAGCGTCAGCGAGGTGGTGCCGAGCGCGGAGTGGGTGGAGCGCATCGGGCAGCGCTGGCCGCTGCGCCCGTTGCCGTCGAAGAACCCGGCGGAGACGGCGCGCCGCTTCGAGTACGTCGACGGCCAGGGCGAAATCGGCTTCATCAGTTCCATATCCGAGCCTTTCTGCGGCGGTTGCACCCGTGCCCGCGTGACCGCGGATGGCATGTTCTACACCTGCCTGTTTTCCAATCACGGCACCAATCTGATGCCCATGATCCGGCACGGCGAAGACCCGGGCGAACTGCGCCAACGCATCCTCTCGGTGTGGACGGCGCGCAGCGATCGCTACAGCGAAGAACGGGGTCGGCCCGGCCACGACCACCGCAAGGTGGAGATGTTCCGCATCGGGGGTTAGCCCGCCGATCCTGTGACGATGCGGCGGAATTCCTCGTCGCTCAGCAGCCGCCGGGACGCGCTCCCCAGCGTCTTGACTTCGGCCAGCACCGGGGCCACGCGCTCTTCCGGCAATTCGATGCCCAATTCCTCGGCCTTGAGGCGGATGCTGTCGAGCCCGCTTTTCTTGCCGAGCACGATGCGCCGCTCGGCGGCGACGATGTCGGCGGAGTAGGGTTCGATCGCCTCCGGAATGTGGAACTGGCTGGCCACCGCGCCGCTCTCGCGCACGTAGAGGTTTTCCCCCACGACCGGCTTCCAGCCATCCACCTCGTAACCGCCGGCCTGCCGAACGACGCGCGAGACCTCGCGCGCCTTGCTCAGGTCGAGCTCGACGGGGACGTTGTACAGGCACTGCAAAGCCAGGGCCACTTCGCAAATGTCGGCGTTGCCGGCGCGTTCGCCCATGCCGTTGATGGTGCCCTGGATCCAGGTCGCGCCGCCGCGCACCGCCGCGATGGCCGAGGCGGTGGCCAGGCCGAAGTCGTTGTGGCCGTGCCAGTGGATCGGGATATCCGGACCGACGTGGCGGGCGATGTCGCGGATCAGGATCTCGACCGCCTCGGGCGCGCAGGCGCCGATCGTGTCGACCACCGAAATCTCCTCGGCGCCGCACTCGATGGCGCCCGCGTACACGTCTTTCAGGAAAGCCTGGTCGGAGCGCGTGGCATCGACGGCGAAGAAGTTCACCCGCATGCCGTGGTCGCGGGCATGGCGGACGGCCTTGCTCATGCGCTCGATGACCTGTTGGCGGGAAAAGCCATAGGCCTGCATCTTCACATCACTGGTGGAAATCTCGACCAGGACCTGCCGCGTGCCCAGCTCGATATGCGCGTCGAGATCGGCGATCACGCAACGCGCGAAGCCCCAGATCTCCGCGGACAGCCCGGCGGCCAGCATCTGCTTGACCGCCTCGGTGTCTTCGGCCGAGACCCGCGGAAAGCCGGATTCGATCCGGCCGACGCCGAGTTCGTCCAGCTTGCAGGCGATCTCGAACTTCTGTTGCGCGCTGAACACCACGCCGATCGCCTGTTCGCCGTCGCGCAGGGTCGTGTCGTAGAAGCGGACAACGCGGCTGCGATCGAAGCCCTGCTGCACCCGTTCGTCCTGGTTGAGCCGACTGATCCAGACCTTGTCCGCGGGTAGCTGTTTGTTCATTTCAGGTTCCTGCCGGGCCATCCCCGGTATGCCAATCGTAGATCTCTTCGGCGGTGGTGAACCACACCTGCTCGTGTTGCTGCAGGTAATCGTACACCGCCTCGAAGTACTTGATGCGGTGCGGCGCCCCCATGATGTAGGGGTGCACGCTCATGGAAAAAACGCGCGGCTGGGTCGCGCCGTCCCGGTACAACCGGTCGAACTGGTCGATCGCGCGCTGCAGCCAGGCCTGCGACTCGTGGTGGTGGACGACCATCATCGGCAGGTCGCTCAGCTCGAGGTTGTAGGGCATCGCGACCACCGGGTGCGAGCGCGTTTTCATGGTCACCGGCTGTTCGTCCAGCGGCCAGTCGCAGACGAAGCGGAAGCCTGCCTCGGCGAGATGGTCGAGGGTGTCGAGGGTTTCGTGCAATCCGGGTCCCAGCCAGCCCTTCGGCGCCTGGCCGCGGTAGTCGCTGAGCACCTTGAAGGACTCCGCGATGACCGCGCGCTGGTCCTCGACGGTATGCAGCGCCGCCTGCGCGAAACCGTGCCCGATGAAGGCCCAGCCGGCGTCGCGCAGCGCGCGCGCCACGGGTTCGCCGGGGCCCAGGCAAACCCGCGCGTTGATGGCCGCGGATGCCCGCAGGCCGCGCGAGGTCAGCGCCTCCATCAGGCGCCAGATGCCGACTCGCATGCCGTACTCGTGCCAGGACCAGTTGGGGATGTTCGGCACCGTGACCACGCCGGCCGGCGGCGTCACGTATTCGCGCGCGACCGGCCGGGTAATTTCCCATTCCTCGACATTGACCACCGTGTAGACCGCGACGCGCGCGCCGCCGGGAAGCTTCCAGGGCTTGCGTTGCGTGATCGCGGAGTAGTCGAAGCGCTCTTCGGGCCGGGCCATCGGGCGGTTTCCTCAGTTGGCGCGCGCGGCGGCTTCGCCCCAGACCGGGCGATAGCAGTTGGTCCGTTGCGCCGGGGCGCGGCCGATCGAGCGGATCAGCGCCTCCATCTCCGCAGGCAGCAGTTCCTGCCCGTGCGCCGCGCCGGCGGCGCGGCTGATGCTTTCGTTCATCAGCGTGCCGCCCAGGTCGTTGGCGCCCGCCCGCAATGCCATCAACGCGCCCTGCCGACCCAGCTTGGTCCAGGAGGCCTGGATGTTGCGGATGTGCGGATGCAGCACCAGCCGGGCCGCCGCGTGCATCAGCAGCGACTCGCGGAAGGTCGGCCCGCGCCGGGCGCGGCCGTCCCGATAGATCGGCGCGCCCATGTGCACGAAGGGCAGCGGAACGAGTTCGGTAAAGCCGCCGCTGTCCTGCTGCAGATCACGGATGCGCAGCAGGTGCCGCGCCCAGTGCCGCGGGTGATCCACATGGCCGAACATGATGGTCGCGGTAGTGGTCAGGCCCACGGCATGGGCGGTGCGCACGACTTCGAGCCATTGCTCCGTGGTCAGCTTGTCCGGGCAGATTTCGCGGCGGACCTCGTCGTCGAGAATTTCGGCCGCGGTGCCCGGCAGCGAGGACAGGCCGGCCGCCTTGAGCTCGCGCAGCATGTCGGCGAGCGACACACCCAGCGTGCGCGCGCCCTGCCAGATCTCCAGCGGGGAAAAGGCATGGATGTGCAAGCCGGGCTCGACCGCCTTGATCGCCCGGCAGATCCCGACATAGGTGTTTCCGTCGTAGCGGGGATGGATGCCGCCCTGCAGGCAGACTTCCACGGCGCCGCGCTGCCGCGCCTCGCGCGCGCGGGCCTGGATTTCCGCCAGCGGAAGATCGTAAGCGGCTTCGCGCAGTTCGCGCGGCCCGCGGCCCTTGGAAAAAGCGCAAAAACCGCACTTGAAGCCGCAGATGTTCGTGTAGTTGATGTTGCGCGTGACGATGTAGGTCACGGTGTCGCCGACGACGGCGGCACGCAGCTCGTCGGCGGCGGCGCACACCATCTCCTGCTCGCGGCCGCGCGCTTCGAACAGCGACACGATCTCGGCCTCCGACAGGCGCAGCCCGTTGGCCGCGCGGCTGGCGGCCTGGCAGGCCGGGCCCACGTCGACATGCGGGCCGACACGTGGGCCGACACGTGGGCCGGAACGCGGCTCGGCCGCGGACGCCGGGCGCAGGGACAGTTCCGGGACTGCCGTCTGTGCGCCGGGCGACCAGTCATCCTCGCGCGGATAGCCGGTCGCATCGATGCGGCGTAGCACCGGCGCCCGCAAGGCCGGGTCCAGCCAGCGCTCGGATTGCAGGGCGTAGGCCGGGTAAACCGGCAAGCGCGGCAGCAGCAGCTTGCCTTCCTGTGCCGTGGCGGCGGCGAGACGGGCCACCTCGGGCCAGGGCGCCTCCGGGTTGACGTGGTCCCGGGTCACAGGCGAGACCCCGCCCCAGTCGTTGATGCCCGCCCGCAACAGCGCCCCGAGCCCGTCCGGCGAGAGGTTGGGCGGCGCCTGGATATTGGCTTCCGGCCCCAGGACCAGCCGGGCGACGGCGACGGTCCAGGCCAGCTCGTCGAGGCTGGGCTCCGGCGCCGCCGCCATCCGGGTGCCCGGCTTGCGCCGGAAATTCTGGATGATGTACTCCTGCAGATGGCCGTGCGCGTCGTGCAGTTCGCGCAGCGCCAGCAAGGACTCTATGCGCTCGCGCCGCGTTTCGCCGATGCCGATCAGGATGCCCGTGGTGAACGGAATGGCCGCCTGGCCGGCGGCCGCGATGGTCGCCAGCCGCGCCGCGGGTTGTTTGTCGGGCGAGCCGTGATGCGGCTGCCCGGGCTCCAGCAGGCGGAGCGAGACGCTTTCCAGCATCAGCCCCTGCGAGGCCGACACGGCGCGCAATTGCAGCAACTCCTCGCGGCCCATCACCCCGGCGTTCAGGTGCGGCAGCAGGCCGGTCTCGGCGAACACCAGGCGCGCCATTTCTTCGAGGTAGGACAGCGTGGAGTCGTGGCCCAGCGCCGCCAGCGCTTTTCGCGCAGTGGCGTAGCGCAACTCGGGCTTGTCGCCCAGCGTGAACAGCGCCTCGTGGCAGCCAGCCGCAGCGCCGGCGCGGGCGATGGCCAACACCTGCTCCGGGACGAGATAGGGCGCCTCGAGCTTCTTTGGCGTCTGCGCGAAGGTGCAGTAATGGCATACGTCGCGGCACAGCTGGGTCAGCGGGATGAACACCTTGGGCGAATAGCTGACCCGCGGCCCGTGCGCCTGGTCGCGCAGGCGGCCGGCGGCCGCGCTCAGCAGTCCGAGATCGTCGCAGGACGCCAGCGCCAGCGCGTCCTCCGGCTGCAGCCGGGCGCCGCCCAAGGCGCTACTCAGGGCGCCGGAGACGATGCCGTTGAATCCGCTCATCGCCGGGTTCTCCGGGCCCCTCAGTCCGCCGCGCCGCAGATGGCCAGCAACAGCTCGATGTAGACCCGCGTGATGTCGACCATGTCGCCGATGTGCACGTGTTCGCCCTGGTGGGTCGAGAAACCGCCGCCGCCCGAGCGGATGCGGCCGGCCGAACCGTAGTTGACCGTGGGTATGCCGTAGCGGTTCATGTGCACCGCATCGCTCGACCAGACTTCGATCGCCATGGTCGGCGGCTTGCCGAGTTGCTTGCTGTGCGCCGCGATGACCTGCCGCACCAGCTCGTGATCGTCCGGCAGCGAGGTGCCGGGCGCGGACAGGAAAATCTCGACCTTGGTGCCTTCGAGCTGGGGGTTGGCGCGCACGGTGGCCGCGACCATCTCGCGCACCTCGTTGTAGGCGTCCAGCGGCCGCTCCTCGGGCAGCGTGCGCACGTCCATGTAAATGCTGCAGCCGTCGGGGGTGCGCGCGCCGCGCCAGGGCCAGCCGCCTTCGATCGCGGCGACGTTCACGCGGGGTTGGAAATCGCCCAACCGGTGCCGTTCGAGGTACTGCGGAATCCACTCGTGGATCGCGTCCAGGATCACGCGGCTCTTGTTGATGGCGTTCTTCTCGACGTCGGACCAGGCCGTGTGGATCAGGTGGCCCGGCACGGTGATCTTGACCCAGGTGGACCCGCAGTGCCGCGGCACCAGGCACATGTTGGTCGGCTCGCCGAGGATGCAGTAATCGGCCACCGCGCCGTGCGTGATGGCGAACTTGGTGCCGACCCCGTAGCCCTGGTACTGGCGTCCCTCGAAGCCGCCGACCGGGGATTTCTCGATCTCGCCGGCGACGCCGGCGATCACCACGTCGCCGCCGAGCCGGATGCCGGCCTTGCGGATGGACTCGACCGCGGTCACGTAGGTGGCCATGGCGCTCTTCATGTTGAACGTGCCCATGCCGTAAATCCACTCGTCGTCGATCACCGTGCCGCGGCACTCGTAACCGATGCCGCGATGCGCCTGTTCGGGGCCGAACGAGGTATCGAGGTGGCCGTTGAACATCAGCGACTTGCCGCCGCCCTGGCCCTGCAGGCGGCCAACCGCGTTATAGCGCTCGTCGCCGATGGGTTGCAGGGTGGCGTCGAAACCGGCGCCGGCCAGCACTTCGCGCACCGCCCTCGCCATGTCGCCCTCGTAGCCCGTGGGGCTGGGGATGTTGGTGAGATCGACGGTCAGTTGCACCAGGCGGCTGCGATCGATCTGGTCTATGGCCCTGGCAACGAGGTTGGGATCTGCTTGCTTGCTCATCGGATCATTCCTTCGGTCCCGGCTCCGTGGCCGGGCAGGCTTCAATGGCGGACGCCAGACGCTGACTGTCGTCTAGACGATGAAGGTCGTCAAGGTGCCGAGCTTGTCCACGCGGGCGTCGATGCGGTCGCCGGGGCCCAGGTACGGCGTGTTGCGCATGCCGGCGATGACGCCCGGCGGGCTGCCCGTGGTGATCACGTCGCCCGGCTGCAGCGTGGTGTTGGACCACCAGGAGACCAGGTCGGCGACCTTGTAGACCATGTTGGCCGTGCTCGAACTCTGGCGCTGCTCGCCGTTGAGCGTCAGCACCATACTCAGGTCGTCCGGATCGCCGATTTCGTCCAGCGTGACCAGGTGCGGGCCCAGGGGGCAGGAGCCGTTGAAGCTCTTGCCGAGCAGGATGACTTTGTTCGCGTGTTCGCGGGCCTGGATGTCGCGCGCCGACAGGTCGTTGAAAATGGTCAGGCCGGCCACGTAGTCCAGCGCCTCTTCCTTCCTCACCCGGAAGGCCTCGCGGCCGATGATGATGCCGACCTCGATCTCGTAGTCGAGTTGCTTCGTGAAATGGGGCACCTCGACCCTGGCGTTGTGGCCCACGACCGACGATGGCGCTTCGAGGAAGCCGGTCGGGTGCTCGAAATGGAACTCGCCCCAGTTGTGCGACTGCCACTCGGGCGCCTGCCAGGTCGTCAGTTCCTTGAGGTGCGCCGAGAAGTTGCAAGAGGTGTGCATGATCTTGCCCGGCTTGGGCACCGGCGACAACAACTCCACCTTCCCATCGGCCAGCACCGGCCCGGCAGCGGCGCCCGCCAGCGCACGGGCCCGCGCCATCGCGACGGGACCCGCCTCGAGGAATTCGATCATTCTCGACGGCAGTTCCCCCGCCGACGCCGCGTGCAGATCGAGGTAACCGCCATCGACCACCGCCGCCACGGTGACCTGGCCGGAAGATTTCAGTCGGATGCTCGCCAGTTTCATCGCGGGGGCCTCAAACGGTCGCGGCCGGGCCGGGCTTCAGTTTCGGCACCACGTGCTCGCCCATCAGCCGGATGGTCTCGAGGTTGTCCTGCTCGTTGGCGCCCACCACCTCGAGCAGCGGCAGGTTGAGGCCGGCGTCGACCAGTTCCTGCGTGATTTCCAGGCAGTCGTCCGGGTCGCCGGAAATGACCGTGAAGCGGCGCATCATCTCGTCCGTGACGAGGTGCGTGACGTTGTCCTCGGTGCCCTCGGCGATGGCCTTGCGGAAGGGGTCCCAGGTCGAATCCGGCAGACCGGCGCCGCCCAGGATCACGTCATTCTTGATGTTGCGGATCTTGTTGACGATGTAGGTGCCGGTGTAGCTGCGGGTCGCTTCGCGCGCCTTGTCACCGTCTTTCGAGCAGGAACACAGGATCACGCCGCCCACCTGGAAGTCTGCCGGCAGTTCGCGCTCGGCGTCCCTGGCCCCGGCCTGCATGTTCTCGATGGCGTAGCGCACGAAGTGCGGCGCGGTCAGCCCGGCCAGCAGCATGCCGTCGCTGTAACGGCCGGCCAAACGCTGCATGAAGGGGCCGGTGGCGCCGACATAGATGGGGATCTCGGTGGCCAGACCGTCGGCGGCGCGGTCATAGGCCGGCATGGTCGACTTGAAGAACTTGCCCTGGTAGTCGAAGGCCTTGCCGGACCAGACGTGGCGCATGATGTCCATCGATTCCTCGTGCACCGGCACCGGGCGCATCACCTTGACGTCGTACTCCAGGTACTCGATGCCCACCATGCCGACCCCGATGCCCATGATGAAGCGCCCGTTGGACAGTTCGTCGATGGCCGCCGCCTCATTGGCCTGGATGGTCGGGTGGCGCATGTACGGCGAGGTGATGCCGAGCCCGACCGGGATCTTTTTGGTGGCCATGGCGACCGCGGCCAGCGTGGTGAAGCAGCCGCGCGACTCCAGCCCGTACTTGCGAAACCAGTGGTAGGCTTCGGCAATCCAGAAGCCGCCGCTCATGCCCGAGGCTTCCGTCTGGGCCGCGTACTTCTGCATGGAAGAAAGAGGTTCGTAGGACTTGAAGATCACGCCTACGTGCGGGGTGACTGTGGTGGTCATCGATTTCTCCTGCTAGAGCCTGTTACGCCGTCGCGGCCTTACCGCCTTGGCGAACGGTATACCGTCTGGGACCATGCTCAATGCTAGAATCAAGCTGCGAAGGGGTCTTGTCCTTCCATGAATTTCCAGTTGACTGCAAGCGCATGATGCACTCCGGGGTACGAAGCCCAGCGGCATGAACCAGCCACCCGACCAGCAATCTGGCCAGCCATCCAGGAAGTCCGCCGGGGCGGGCGGCCGCTCCGCCGACCTCGAGGAGCTGCTGCGCGCCGCCTCCAGCGCGATTTTCCGAATCCTGCCGCAACCGCTTTCGGAGACCTTTGAATTCTACTCCATCCGCAGCCATCGGCTGGCCCGCCTGGCGATCTACCTGTCGGCAAGCGACCCGTTCACGGTGAACCGGCGCAGCCAGGACATCGAAGACGACTCGGCCTTCGACTACCTGGTGCTGGTGCAACTGGAGGGCAGCGCCGAGATTGAACAGGAGAAGTCGCGGTTCCTCGTGAACCCGGATTCCCTGGCCATCATCCCGGGCGGCCTCCCGTACCGCCTGTCCTTTCTGCAGACCGGCAAACGCCTGCTGCTGCGCATTCCGCTCGGCGTGTTCCACGAACGCGTGCTGGGCCGGCAGGTGCGCGATTTCGGCGCCCATGTGTTCAGCGGGGCGGGGCTGGTGCAAATCACCATCGACCTCCTCAAATCCCTGGTGGTGCAAGCCGGCAACCTGTCGGAAACGGAACAGTACACGGTAGCGGAAGTTACGCTGGACCTGATCGCCGCGGTCGTGCACGCGGAAACGGATTTCGAAGACAGCCAGCACGGCAGCGCCCAGGTGGCGCGCATGAGCCGCATCCTGTCTTACCTGGAAGAGCATTTCGCGGATCACGACCTGACCCCGGCCCGGGTGGCCGAAGCCAACGCCGTCTCGACCCGTCACCTGCACAACCTGTTCCAGCACTCCGGTTTGACCGTCACCCGCTGGATCTGGGAGCGCCGCCTGAAAGCGGCCCGCGAGGACTTGCTCAACCCCGCCCTGGCCGAGCTGAGCATCACCGAGATCGCCTACCAACGCGGCTTCAACGACTCCGCGCACTTCAGCCGAACCTTCAAGACCCGTTTCAACATCTCCCCCAGCCAGCTGCGCAAGAAAATCCAGCAGGAAGCGCTCGCCTCGCCGGGCGTGGTCATGCACGACTAGACAAGCCCGCTGGCACCGTCAAACAAGCAGCCCGCCCGCGTGTTATCTATGCTGGCCCGATCATGAGCAACGACGTTACGCAACCCATCCGGCGAACCTGCGTGGTCGGCGGCGGCGCCATCGGCAGCCTGTTCGCCGGGCATCTCGGCAGCGTAGCCGTTTCCACCGTGCTGACGCGGCGCGCCGAGCACGCCGACCGGCTCAATGCCGAGGGTCTGCGGGTCAGCGGCAAGTCCAATCTGCATTCCGCCATCATCGCCTCCACCGACCCGGCCGAGCTGGGCGATGTCGACCTGGTCATCATCGCCACCAAGACCACGGCCGTGGAAGCGAGCGCCCGCGCGCTGCAAGGGCATTTTCCCTACGCGACCGTGATGACCGTGCAGAACGGGCTGGGCTGCGAGGACGTGGTCGCGCGCTACGGCGACTGGCCGGTGATTTCCTCGGTCACTTTCATGAGCGGCCGGCGGCTGTCCGACAGCCACGTCGAGTATGAGCTGGACACGGCGACCTGGCTGGGTCCCTGGGCCGGCGGCAGCGCCAGCTTCGAGCAGGCGCAGGCCGTCGAGCGCCTGATCACCGCGAGCGGGCTGAAGGCGAAAGCCTTTCCGGACCTGCTGCCGGCTCAGTGGTCGAAGCTGATCTTCAACGCGGTGGTCAACACGGTGGCGGCGCTGTCCGACCTGCCGCACGTGTCGGCCTTCGCCCGCCGCGACTTGCCGACCGACCTCGGCTGCCTGGTCGAGGCGGCGATGGACGAGGGCAAGCGGGTGGCCGCGGCCAGCGGCGTCGAGCTGTTCGAAGATCCGTGGGAAATGAACGTCAAGGCCACCCGTCACGGCCAGACCGGCAACGAGGAATACGCGCACGCGCCCTCGATGCTGGAGGACGTGCGCGCCCGGCGCGCCACCGAAGTGGACTGGATTACCGGCGCCATCGTGCGCGAGGCCAACCGGCTCGGTGTGCCGGCGCCGATCAACGAAACCCTGTATCGCCTGGTCAAGGCTCGCGAGCTGAGCTGGAGCCGCTAGTGGCGAACCCCCGGAGAACGCCATGAAAGTATGCATCATCGGCTGCGGCGCCATCGGCAGCCTGTTCGCCGCCCACCTGGGCCGCCTGGATGACGTCGAAGTCTGGGCCTACGACACCAGCGCGCCGCATGTCGAGGCGATCAACCGGAACGGTCTTCGGCTGACCGGGTTGAGCGACATCGTCGTGCCGGTCAAGGCCCGCACCGACCCCGCCGACATCCCGCCCTGCGAATTCGGCATCGTCGCCGCCAAGGCCATGCACACGCGCGCCGCCATCCAGGCCACCGCCCACCTGTTCCGCGAGGGCGCCGTGTGCTCGGTGCAGAACGGCATCGGCAACGAGGAGATCATCGCGGAGTACGTGGACCGCGTGATCCTGGGCACGACGTTTCCGGCCGGCCACGTCACCGCGCCCGGCGTCGTCAACCACGACACCGGCGGCAAGACCTGGATCAGCCCCTTCGTGCCCAAACCGGCCAGCATGGAAGAGGTCCGGCTGCTGGCCGCCACGCTGATCCGCGGCGGCGCCGAAATCGTCACCATGGAGGACGCCCGCGGCGCCCTGTGGACCAAGGTGATCTTCAACGCGGCCTCCAACGCGATGGGCGCGCTGACCCGGCTGCCGCACGGCGTCGCCTGCGACCAGCCCGGCGTGCGCCGCGTGATGCGGGAGATCGTCAACGAGGGCAAGGCCGTGGCCGCGGCGCTGGGAATCACGCTGGACAGCGACCCGGACAAACTGATCGATTTCGGCCGCGAAAAGGCCTACCAGCACCCGCCCAGCATGCTGACCGACGTGCTCAACAAGCGGCCAACCGAAATCGACGTGCTGAACGGCGGCATCGCGCGCTTCGGCGCGGAAACCGGCGTTCCGACGCCGCTCAACTCGGCCATAAGCGATATCATCAAGGGCCTGGAATATTCCTGGCGCGAAGACGAATGGAGAAAACTGAAACCATGACCGCTGCAGCCCCGATCGAATACATCAACCGCTTCCGCCCGAGCCAGGCGGAGATCGACAGGCGCTACGCCAACACGCGCAAGGCCATGGCGGAGCACGGCATCGACTACCTGGTGGTCAGCGGCAGCGAGTACAGCGGTTTCGAGGGCGCGGTCCGCTACCTGTGCGGCTTCCACATCCTGCACCGTTACGCCTACGTGATCGTGCCGCTGGACGCCGACCCGGTCTGCGTCTTTCCGCGCGAGGCGACCTGGGTGGGCGACCACGCCGAGACCTTCGTCAGGAACCGCGAGCTGCCGCCGCATTGCGGCGAATGGATGGCGGATTACCTGAAGTCGAAAGGCGCGAAGAAAGTCGGCATCTACGGCCTGCAGTACATCATCAACGTGCGCGACTACTCCGCGCTGGCGGCCTGCGACTTCGAGATCGTCGATTTCGAGATCCCGTTCGACTACGCGCGGGCGCAGAAAAGCGAGGAGGAGCTCCGCTCGGTGCGGTACTCCATGGACATCAACAAGCAGGGCGTGCTCGACGTCATCAGGTCTTACCAGGCGGGCAAGACCGAAGCCGAGTTGATGGGCGTCGCCGAAAAGACGTTCGCGACGGCCGGCTGCTCGCGCAAGACGATGAACATGGTGCTGATGGGCCCGAACGGCTCGCTGCGCCCGCAGATGGTGTACGCGAGCCAGCGCCCGCTCCAGGACAGCGACTGCATGCTCTATGGCCTGGAAATCGCCAGCGAAGGCGGCCACTGGGTGGAGTTTTCACGCCCGCTCGCGCCGAACGGCCTCGACCCGATCCAGTCCGAGATGATGCAGGCCTATCGGGAGTTCCACGAACTGGCGCGGGAGCACATGAAAGCCGGCAACACCGCGGAGGAAGTCAGCCGCGCCTGCATGAAGCCGATCTTCGATCGCGGTTACCGTTCGGGCCACGTGTGCGGCCATTCGATCGGCATGACGATGATCGAGATGCCGCGCATCGGCGAAGGCTTCGACTTCGTGCTGCCGGAAAACATGGTCTGCTCGATGCATCCGCACTTCATGAACCCGGAGCGCACGCACTCGCTGTACTTCCAGGAAACCTACCGGGTGGGGCGCGACCGCGGCGAGCCGCTGTCGGGCGTGCCGATCAAGGTCTACCAGGGCGGGGAAACGAGCTTCTAAGCCTGCGTGATGATGCCGGCGTAAAGGCCGTCGAGAAGGTCGTTGGCGGCGAGGGCGGCTTCGCTGCCGCCGTCGGCGCGCAGGATGCGGATGGCCAGCTGGCCCTCGCCGTCATCGGCCAGCACGTCGAACGGCGTCTTGCCGTAGAGCAGAAAGCGCTTGCCGACCGGCTGGATGTTCAGAATGGACTGCTCCCTGTGGATCTTGGCCACGCGATCGGTGATCGCGGCCAGCAGGATGCGCAGACTTGCGCCCCGTTCATCGGCGCCCAGCTGGCGGCCGGCCGCGGTAAGCTCCGGCTCACAACCCGGCGCGGCGCCGATCCCCTCGAAGTAGCGGTAAAGCTGCGCAGCCTCGCCCTCCAGCAGCTTGAAGGAAACCCGGAAACCGCCCGTGAAAAATATCTCCACCAGGCTGGCCTCCGCGGCGCGGATGTCGGCATCGCGGGCGATCCGCAGCGAGCGAATCTCATAGCGCGAGAAAAATTCGGCTGCCGGCACTTGCGGACCGCTCACGCGGAAAATGCCTGCAGCCCGGTCTGCGCGCGGCCCAGGATCAGGGCGTGCACGTCGTGCGTGCCTTCGTAGGTGTTGACGGCCTCGAGGTTCATGACGTGGCGGATCACCTGGTACTCGTCGGCGATGCCGTTGCCGCCGTGCATGTCGCGCGCCGCGCGGGCGATGTCCAGCGCCTTGCCGCAGTTGTTGCGCTTGACCAGCGAGATCATCGTGGGGTCCCAGCCGCCCCGGTCCATCAGCCGACCGACGCGCAGCACCGCCTGCAAGCCCAGGGCGATCTCGGTTTGCATGTCGGCCAGCTTTTTCTGCACCAACTGGGTGGCGGCCAGCGGCCGGCCGAACTGCTTGCGCTCCATCGTGTAGGTCCGCGCGGCATGCCAGCACGCCTCGGCCGCGCCCATGCTGCCCCAGGCGATGCCGTAGCGGGCGCGGTTCAGGCAACCAAACGGGCCCGCCAGGCCACGGATTTCCGGGAAGGCGTTGGCTTCCGGAACGAAGACCTCGTCCATCATGATCATGCCGGTCGCCGAGGCGCGCAGGCTGAATTTGCCCTCGATCTTCGGCGCCGCTAGGCCTTGCATGCCCTTTTCCAGGACGAAACCGCGAATCTCGCCGGCGTCGTCTCTGGCCCAGACCACGAAGACATCGGCAATCGGCGAGTTGGTGATCCAGGTCTTGCTGCCGCTCAGCCGGTACCCGCCGGCGGCGCTTTTGGCGCGGGTTTTCATGCCGCCGGGGTCGGACCCCGCGCCCGGCTCGGTCAGGCCAAAACAGCCGACCAGTTCCCCCGCGGCCAGGCCCGGCAGGAAGCGCGTCTTCTGCTCCTCGGTGCCGTAGGCATGGATGGGGTGCATGACCAGGCTCGACTGCACGCTCATGGCCGAGCGGTAGCCCGAATCGACGCGTTCCACTTCCCGCGCCACCAGCCCGTAGCTGACGTAGTTCAGGCCCGCGCATCCGTAACCCTCGATGGTCATCCCGAGCAGGCCCAGCTCGCCCATTTCGTTGAGGATCTCGCGGTCGAAGCGTTCCTCGCGATTGGCCGTGAGCACGCGCGGCGCCAGCCGCGCCTGGCAGTATTCGTGCGCTGAATCCCGCACCAGTCTCTCGTCTTCGTCGAGCTGCTCGTCCAGCAGCAGCAGATCGTCCCAATTGGCGAGCGGCAGTTTGCTCATGGTTTCACTCCGAATTGACGCACTTTCTGGCAGCCCCTGGTGCGTGCTGAGCCAGGAACGCCCGCGTCGCGCGGCCGGGCCGCGGGCCGCCGCGGGTCGGCGCGCGCAGGCGCTTGAAATCGTCCGCATCGTCGACGTCCGCAGCCAGTCGCGGATCCCGCACGATGTCGAGCCGCTGCCCGGCGCCTTCGGCCAGCTGCAGAAAGCGGCGCAGGCTGTGGCGGCCAAAGACCAGCGGAGCGCGCAAGGGCACCGGCGTCAACAGCATATTCGTCCCGCTGCCCAGCTTGCAGGCGGCCGCCTGCATGCCGTCCGGCGGCGCGGCAGCGAGAAACTTCCTGATTGCCTGTGCCGTGAGATACGGCAAGTCGGCGTGCACGATCAGCACGCGCCGCGCCCCGCGCGAAGACGCATAGGCCGCGGCCTGCTCGAGTTCCCGGTTCATGCCCTCGGATTGCGCCGAGTAGAACACGTCGAAGTTGCCGCGGGCCAGCAGGCTCCCGGCCTCGGGTTCGCTGCTGACCAGCAGGATGCGCCCGATGTCCTCGACTTCGGCCAGGGCGGCCAGCACGTCCGCCGCCATCGCCAGCGACAGCCGGCCGCGCTCCTCTTCCGTCAGCAGGTGCGCCAGCCGGCGCTTCGCGCGGTCGAGGCGCTTCAACGGCACCAGGGCCCAGGTCGAGCTCATCCGGCCGAGCCTGGCTCACCCGTGATGCGCATGCCGGCGCCCTTGATCTTGTAGAAACGGTTCATGAAGATCAGCACCGAGGTGAGGGATTCCGCCACGGCCGAGTTGTCGATGGGACCGGCGTGCCAGGCGCGCAGGCCCATGGCTTCGGCCAAACCGACCACCGCCTGCCGGGCCTCGGGATCGTTGCCGCAGACCAGCACATCGCACTCGGCGTCGCACTCGGCGTGATGGCCGCCCTCCTGCAAATGGGCCGCGGCGACGTTCTGGAACGCCGACACCACGCGCACGTTCTCGCCCAGCAGCTGCTGGGCCTGCACCGCAGCCACGCCCTCGGGCGGGAGCTGCACGCGCATCACCTTGGGCGGCACCAGGGGCACCGTCGCGTCGACGAAGATTTTGCCCTGCACGGCCTCGCGGACGGATTCCAGGGTAGGCCGGTGGTGCGCGAAGGGCACGGTCAGGATGGCGATATCCGCCGCGGCCGCGGCAGCGGCGTTCTGCATGCCCTGCACCGGCCGGCCGGCGCTGGCCGCAGCTTCCTGTGCCGCGGCGACCGCCTTGTCGGCCTGGCGCGAGCCGATGATGACCGGGTATCCCTTGCGCGCGAGTCGATATGCGATTCCGGTGCCCAGGTTGCCGGTGCCGCCGATCACGGCGATGGTGGGTAGATGGTCAGCCATGTTGCTCCTCCGCGTGTGAGCTGACTGTAGCGGGACCGTCGCGCCCGGTCTTGAACGGCAGGGCAATGGTTTTGACGCTTCGCGCAACGGGGTCTTGACGCTTCGCGCAGTGGCCGCAGGCAAAATCTGCTATTGTTTTTTCGCCCGGGACGGTGCCGAAGGCCACCGCCGGGCAATCCAGAGAATCGCCGCTGAGGCCACCGATGCAAACAGGCAGTTACGCGCCCGACCGGGTGGAGATGATCGCTCTCCACGGCCTGCCGATGGTCGGGCCAGGCATGGACCTGGCGGAGCTGATCGCCGCGGGCCTGAAGGCCGCATCGCTCGGGCTACAGGACGACGACATCCTGGTCGTCGCCCAGAAAATCGTCTCCAAGGCCGAAGGCCGGATGGTCCGCCTGGCCGACGTGACGCCATCGGAGGAAGCCCGCAGGCGCGGCCGGGAGACCGGCAAAGACCCCGCCCTGGTGCAGTTGATCCTGGACGAATCCGTGGAGGTCCTGCGCCAGGGCGCGCAGCTGCTCATCGTCGAACATCGTCTGGGACTGGTGATGGCCAATGCCGGCATCGATCAGTCGAACGCTGCGCCCGGCTGCGCCATCCTGCTGCCGCTCGACCCCGACGCGTCCGCCGCGCGGCTGGTGCTGGCGCTGGGCCGGCGCTGCGGCTGCCGGATCGGCGTCATCATCATCGACAGCTTCGGCCGCGCCTGGCGCAAGGGCACCGTGGGTCACGCGATCGGCGTGGCGGGCCTGCGGGCGCTGCTCGATCTGCGGCAGTCGCCGGACCTGCTGGGCCGGCCGATGCAGGTAACCGAGGTCGGCCTGGCCGACGAGATCGCGGCCGGCGCCTCGGCGCTGATGGGGCAGGGCGCCGAAGCCAAGCCGGTGGTGGTCGTGCGCGGTTTTTCCGGGCTGCGCGACGCCGCGGGCACCGTTCGCACCCTGTTGCGGCCCAGGGACCAGGACCTGTTCCGGTGAGAGGCCTGGTTCTTGCGCTTTCCGGCGGGATTGGCGGCGCCAAGCTGGCGCTCGGGCTGGACCGGGTGCTGTCGCCGCGGGAACTCATCCTGGTCGCGAACACCGGCGATGATTTCGACCACCTCGGTTTCCACATCTGTCCCGACATCGACACGCTGATCTATACCTTGGGCGGGGTCAGCAACACCGAACTGGGCTGGGGCCGCGCGGACGAAACCTGGGCCTTCATGGAGGATCTGCGCCGGCGCGATCCCGCACAGGCCTGGTTCCTGCTCGGCGACAAGGATCTGGAGACCCACCAACTGCGCGGCGAAGCGCTGCAGGCCGGCATGGATCTCACGGAGGCGACCGCGCGGCTGGCCCGGCATTACGGCGTCGGCGCAACCATTCTGCCGATGAGCGACGACCCCGTGCGCACCTGGGTGCAGGTCGAGGATGAGGCGGGCAGCCGCTGGCTGCCGTTCCAGGAATACTTCGTCAAGCTGCAATGCCGGCCGGCGGTCCGCGGCATCGAGTACCGCGGCGCGGCCGGGGCCAGGCTGTCTGCGGCCCTGAGCGCGTCGCTGCGGCCCGGGCGGGTGCGCGCGGTGATCCTGTGCCCA
>Ga0105090_10000235_pt1 | contig 25580 bp, 23 predicted proteins | sample PPLLak3March2015_FD_79110 | JGI IMG/M metagenome (GOLD analysis project Ga0105090, IMG submission 79110) | Freshwater sediment microbial communities from Prairie Pothole Lake near Jamestown, North Dakota, USA - PPLs Lake P7 Core (1) Depth... | ecosystem: Environmental > Aquatic > Freshwater >...
CTACCCCGGTTTGCGCGGGAAACCTGCGATGAGTGAAATGATGCGAGAAAGCCTGTCCGCGCTGCTGGATGAACAGGCCAACGAACTGGAACTGGAACGGGTGCTGGCACGAATGGCCGGCGATCCCGAGCTGCGGCGAACCTGGGTTCGCTACAACCTGGTGCGCGCTGTGGCCGCTGGACAATACCCCACGCACCTGGAGTTGGACGTTTCGGCACGAGTCCGGGAAGCCGTGACGGGACTCGGGCAGGGTGCGGTCTCGCCCCGGCAGCGGTTTCTGCGGCCCCTCGCGAGCCTGGCGGTAGCGGCCTCGGTCGCCGCTGTGGTGGTGTTCGGGGGGCAGCAGCTGGCCCAGATGGAGGCCGCCAACTACAGCCGCCAGGCGGTCGCCAGCAGTGCCTCCCCGGTCGGCCTGGTGAACAGCCTCGGCGCCACCTCCGTGCAGGCCAGCTACGGCACCCAGAGCGTTCCTGTGTTGCAGCCTGCAACCCGGATCGCCTACCAGGAGCTCGCCAGGCAGCGCCTGAACCGCTATACACAGCAGCATGCCGAACACGCCGCGCTCAATTCACCCAGTGGCCTGGTGTCTTTCGCCCGCGTGCCGCGCATCGAGGAGTGATCCTGGCTTGAGGTTTCAGGGCGGAAAAATCCGGCGCTGCGTTGCAGCCATGTTGCTGGGCGTACTGGCCCTGCCCGCGGCTGCGCCGGTCAGCGCGGCGGCCTGCCCTGTTGCCGACGTGGACGCCATGGCCTGGCTGGAGAGAATGTCCAGGAGCCTGCAGGAGGTGAGCTACCACGGCGTGGTCACCCTGCAGCGCGGTGACGAGATGCAGGCGATGGCGGTCTCCCATTCCGTCGCCGACGGCCTGGTCACCGAGCGGATCACCGGATTGACCGGGCAGGGGGCCGAAGTGGTGCGCACCGACCACCCCCTGGATTGCATTCACCCGGGACACCAGTTGTTGCGGCTGGGAGCGCGGTTGCAGGCCGGCGACTGCGGGGTCGCGCAATACTACCGCTTCAGTTTGGCCGAGGGCGAATTGGTAGCCGGTCGCCAGTCGATGCGGCTGCGCATTGAGCCCCGGGATATGTACCGCTACGGCTATATCATGGAGCTGGACAGCGAAACCGGTCTGTTGCTGAAGAGCCTGACGCTTGGGCGCGGTGACGAGATACTTGAAAAGTTACAGTTTGCCAGCATCGCCTACGGCGTCGCCACCGCGCAGGACGGTGGCGCCCGGCTGGTGCACCAGGCCCATCACCCGGAAAATGAGACTCGCACCCTGGTAGCCGGCGGCGGCAGACCGGGCTGGTCGGTAGACTGGGTGCCCGACGGCTTTACCGCCACCGATCTGGTCACGCCGGTCAGCGAGCGCAGGACCTACACTGACGGACTGGCGGTGTTTTCCGTGTTCCTGGAGATGTTGAGCGAGGATATCCGGCCTGGAGAGGGGGTGGTCCGCAGCGGCGGCACTGTCTCCTACACCCGCGGCATGCACATGTCCGGTATTCCGGTACTGGTCACGGTTATCGGGGAAGTGCCGCTCAACACCGCCCGTATGGTAGCCGACTCGATCAGGGAGCAGCGTTGATATGCTGATTGAAACTGGACGGGTCGTGGCCGTGGATCGGGAGGCCGTCTGGGTTGAGACCATTCGCCAGAGCACCTGTGGCAGTTGCGCCGCGAACAAGGGCTGTGGCCACGGCCTGCTCAATCGAATTGCCGATGGCCGCACGGGTTACGTGCGCGTGTTGCCGGGAAGCATCAGCCCTGGTAGTTGCGCGATCGACGACCAGGTCCGTATCGGAATTCCGGAGCAGGTCATCCTGCAGGGCTCGGCAGTGGTCTATATGCTGCCCTTACTGCTGATGCTGGCCGGCGCTGCGTCGGGATCCGGCTTCCTGCCCGGAGCGGCGGAGGCGGTCGCCGTCGGCGGGGCTGTGGCCGGGCTGTTGCTGGGATTTGGCCTGGTTCGCTGGCACGCCCGGCGTCATCGCGACGATCCTGCCCTGCAACCCGTTTTACTGGAGATCCTGGCCCGAGCCAGGCTCCCGTTGCACGCGCTCTGACGCGCCGGCGCGACTATTTGGCAGCAGTATTCTTCCTCGAAATTTCTTCAACCCCTGGTAGATTGGACCCCTGTTATGAATGCAATGAGTCGTGTGTGCAGCCTGGTGTTGCTGGCCTGCGCAGTAGTGATGTCCTTCCCGGTATCCGCATCAACGCTTCCCGAGTTCCGGGAGATCGTGCGGCAGAATTCCCCGGCGGTGGTAAAAATTCTGGTGCAGCAGAGCGGCCCCGAGAATCTCCAGGGCCATCCCGATATGGAACAGATGCCCGAGTACCTGCGCCGCTTTTTTGAACAACGCGAAGGACCGCCCAACCAGCAGGAGAGAATGGGCCTGGGTTCCGGCTTCATCATCTCCACCGATGGTTACATCGTCACCAACAACCATGTGGTCGAGGGGGCGGACAGCGTCCTCGTCCGCCTGAGTGATCGCCGTGAATTCGACGCCGAGGTGATAGGCACCGACCCCCGTTCGGACCTGGCCCTGCTGCGGGTTGATGCCACGGGCCTGCCCGCCCTGAGCCTCGCGGAGGTAGACGATCTCGAGGTGGGCGAGTGGGTGCTGGCCATTGGGTCGCCGTTTGGTCTCGACTACTCGGTCGCCGCCGGTATCGTCAGCGCCAAGGGCCGCAGTCTGCCCACCGAAAACAATGAAAACTATGTGCCGTTTATACAGACGGACGTCGCCATCAACCCCGGCAATTCCGGCGGTCCCCTGTTCAACCTGGACGGGGAAGTGGTTGGCGTCAACTCGCAGATATTCACTCGCAGCGGTGGATCCATCGGGCTTTCCTTTGCCATTCCGGTCAGCGTGGTGCGCAATGTCGTGGACCAGCTCAAGGCGGAAGGGCGTGTGACCCGGGGCTGGCTGGGAGTGACGATCCAGGACGTCGACAAGAACCTGGCGGAATCCTTCGGGCTGGATCGGCCGCGAGGCGCACTGGTGGTGCAGCTGGCGGAAGGCGGGCCGGCCGACAAGGCCGGACTTGAGCCGGGTGACGTCATCATCAAGTTTGGCGACGAGGACATTCCCGCATCTGCCGACCTGCCCCATGTGGTTGGCCTGGTGGCGCCGGAAACCGTGGTGCCGTTGACCCTGGTTCGCGACGGGAAGCCGAAGACCCTGAAGGTCAAGGTCGGGGGCCTGGCGGCGGATGACAGCTACAGTCTCGCTGGCGGCGAAACCGGTGTCGGCGAGGGCGGCCGCCTGGGCATGGTGGTAGAAACCGTCCCCGCCGAAACCCTTGAGCGCCTGGGCATCAATGGCGGCGTGCTGGTGCGCGCGGTTGTTCCCGACTCAGTGGCGGCGACCGCAGGGGTGCTGCCTGGCGATGTCATCACCCTGCTGGGTTCAAGCCCGATCAAATCCGTCGAGGCCTATGAGTCCACCGTGGCCGGTCTCAAGGGCGGAAGCTCGGTGCCGTTGCGCCTGGTGCGTCGCGGCGCGCCGCTGTTCATCGGTCTTAAGCTCAAGGACTGAACGCTTTTCTGCCCCGGGGGTTCGCGCCCCGGCGTACATGGCGGTTGTAGCCTGACTGGGTTACAATCGCGCGTTTTTTGAGGGCGGCCCCGGGTGCGCCCATTCCCTGTTGTTTATGCTGCGCGGGCAATGTGCTGCCCGGCGCCAATCGAGCCTATTGAGTGAGTGATCTCGGCCACATCCGCAATTTTTCCATAATTGCCCACATCGACCATGGCAAATCCACCCTCGCTGACCGGTTTATCCAGTACTGCGGCGGCCTCAGCGCCCGGGAAATGGAAGAACAGGTGCTCGACTCGATGGACATCGAGCGGGAGCGCGGCATAACCATCAAGGCCCAGAGTGTGACCCTCGACTACACGGCGAGGGATGGCCAGGTGTACCAGCTCAATTTCATCGATACCCCCGGTCATGTGGATTTTTCCTATGAAGTGTCACGCTCCCTCGCGGCCTGCGAAGGGGCCCTGCTGGTCGTGGATGCCGGCCAGGGGGTAGAGGCGCAGTCGGTCGCCAACTGCTACACCGCTATCGAGCAGGGGCTGGAAGTCCTGCCCATCCTCAACAAGATGGACCTGCCCCAGGCCGACCCGGAACGGGTCAAGCTGGAGATCGAGGAAATCATCGGTATCGATGCCACCCACGCCTGCCTGGTCAGCGCCAAGTCCGGACTCGGCATCGAGGATGCCCTGGAGACCCTGGTGCAGAAAATACCGGCCCCCATCGGCGACCGGGACGCGCCCCTGCAAGCCCTGATCATTGACTCCTGGTTCGACAATTACCTGGGTGTGGTATCACTGGTGCGGGTGAAAAATGGCCGCTTGCGCAGGCGCGACAAGATCGTTGCCAAGTCGATCGGCAAGGCGCACCAGGTGGATGCCGTGGGGATATTTACCCCCAAGCGGCAGGAGTGCGAGATGCTGCAGGCGGGTGAAGTGGGTTTTGTGGTGGCCGGTATCAAGGACATCCACGGTGCCCCGGTGGGCGATACCCTGATCCATGCGCTGCACCAGGAGGCAGTGCCGGCCCTGCCGGGCTTCAAACGCGTCAAGCCCCAGGTCTATGCCGGCATATTCACCATTTCCTCTGATGATTATGAGGCATTTCGCGACGCCCTCGCCAAGCTGACCCTCAATGATGCTTCTTTGTACTATGAGCCGGAAACCTCCGATGCCCTCGGTTTCGGCTTTCGCTGCGGTTTCCTCGGCATGCTGCATATGGAAATCGTGCAGGAGCGACTGGAGCGGGAATACGACCTCGACCTGATCACCACGGCGCCAACGGTGATCTATGAGGTGGTGAAGAAAAGCGGGGAACTGGTCCAGGTGGACAATCCCTCGAAACTGCCCGATGTGGGTGACATAGGGGAAATGCGCGAACCCATCGCGCGTTGCCATATCCTGGTGCCTCAGACCTACCTTGGCAATGTCATAACACTGTGTACCGAGAAGCGCGGTACGCAAATAGACATGCAGTTCCTCGGCGCCCAGGTCTCGCTGACCTACGACATCCCCATGGCGGAGGTCGTGCTGGATTTTTTCGACCGGCTGAAATCGGTCAGCAGGGGTTATGCATCGCTGGATTACGGCTTCGAGCGGTTTGAGCCGGCTGCGCTGGCGCGCCTGGATGTACTGATCAACGGCGAGCGGGTCGATGCGCTGGCGGTGATTGTGCATCGTGACCAGGTGCAGCACCGGGGCCGGATACTCACGGAAAAAATGCAGGAACTTATTCCCCGGCAGATGTTCGACGTGGCCATCCAGTGTGCCGTGGGCGGCAAGATCATCGCCCGCCAGACAGTGAAGGCCCTGCGCAAGAATGTGACCGCCAAATGCTATGGTGGCGACGTCAGTCGCAAGCGCAAGCTGCTGGAAAAACAAAAAGCGGGAAAGAAGCGCATGAAACAGGTGGGCAGGGTGGAAATTCCCCAGTCGGCGTTTCTCGCAGTGCTCAAGGTGGATGGCTGACAGGGTCAATTATGGATATCGATTTCCCTCTTATTCTCGTGATCCTGGTATTTGGTAGTGGCCTCATATGGCTGCTCGATGCGCTGTTCCTCGCTCCCGGGCGCCGCCGCACCGTGGCGGCGCTGCAGGGCCAGTATCCCCGCTGGGAGGAATCCGGCAGCGAGCATGCCCTGAAGTACCAGGCGCAGTTGGGCGAAGTGGCGCGGGAACCGGTAGTGGTGGAGTACGCCAGGTCATTCTTCCCGGTGTTGCTGGTGGTATTCGTGTTGCGCTCCTTCCTGGTGGAGCCCTTCCAGATTCCGTCCACTTCAATGGTGCCCACGCTGGAGGTGGGGGACTACATCCTGGTCAACAAATATACCTATGGCATCCGCCTGCCGGTGCTGCGCACCAAGGTCTGGCCGCTGAACGAACCCAAGCGCGGTGATGTCATGGTGTTTTTCCCGCCGCATATGAATGAAACCTATTTCATCAAGCGCGTCATTGGCCTGCCCGGGGACACCGTCGAGTATCGCGACAAGCGCCTGTACGTGAATGGCGAGGAGGTCCCGGAGGAGACCCTGGCGGTAGTGCCGGAAGGCGCATCGCGGCACCAGACCGGGCTGGAGATACTGGGCGATGCCAGGCACCTGGTGCGCCAGGACCAGTCCCGCCCGGCACAGGATTTTTCGGTGTTGGTGAAGCCCGGACACTACTTTATGATGGGAGACAACCGGGATAACAGCAGTGATAGCCGGGTTTGGGGCCAGGTGCCGGAAGAGGATATAGTGGGCAGGGCCTTTGCGATCTGGATGCACTGGGACTCGCTGCTGAGCATTCCAAGCTTCAGTCGCGTCGGGCTGATAGAATAATTTTCGCGCAATCGGGGGTGTACCAGATGAAGACGCAAACTTATGAACGGGGCATGTCTCTTCCCAGCATGTTGCTGGTTGTGGCCATGGTGGGCTTTTTCGTGATGTGTGCCATTCGCATGTTCCCGCGTTACATGGAGTACCTGAGTATTCGCGAGATCGTGGAGACTGTCGCCCGGGAGTATAACCCCGACGAGGAGGATCTCGCGGATATCCGGCGCCGGCTCGATACCATGTTCAACACCAACCAGATCAACGATCTGCAGCCCAAGGATGTGGAAATCACCCACAAGGAAGGTCGCACCTATATCGATGCCAATTACGAAGCGCGGGTGCCGATCATGGGTATCGTGGATGCCGTCATGACTTTCGACGACCTGAAGATAGAAACGCGCTCGACCAAACGCTAGCCTGGACATGGCAGCCAGCGCGGTCCTGCAACAGGCCCTGGGCCACGAGTTCGCTGACCCTGAGTTATTGGTGATGGCGCTGACCCATCGCAGCGCCGGCAGCAAAAACAACGAACGCCTGGAATTCCTCGGGGATTCCATCATCAACCACATTGTCGCCGACGCCCTTTATCAGCGTTTCCCCCGTGCCAGGGAGGGCGACCTCAGCCGCATGCGGGCATCGCTGGTGAAAGGCGACACCCTGGCCGAACTGGCCAGGGAGCTGCAACTGGGTGAGTATCTGCTGCTCGGCCCCGGGGAGCGCAAGAGCGGTGGCTATCGTCGTTCGTCCATTCTCGCCGACACCCTTGAAGCCCTCGCCGGCGCGATTGTGCTCGACGCCGGGTATGAGCGCTGCCGCGACTGCGTGCTGTGCTGGTTTGGCACCCGCCTCGACCAGCTGGCGGCCGGGGCTGTGGATAAAGACGCCAAGACCCGGCTGCAGGAGTACCTGCAGGGTCGCGGCAACCCCCTGCCCGAGTACGAGCTGGTCGCGGTCGAGGGGGATGACCACGACCAGCATTTCAGCGTGGCCTGCCGCCTGAGCAGGCCCCAGCTGGTGGTACAGGGCTCGGGCAGCAGTCGGCGCAAGGCCGAACAGGCGGCTGCCCGGGACGCGCTGCAGAGGCTGGCGGCGGATGGCAACTGATAGCCGCCGTTGCGGCTATGTCGCCATCGTCGGGCGGCCGAACGTGGGCAAGTCCACCCTGCTCAATCACCTGCTCGGCCAGAAAATCAGTATTACCTCCCGCAAACCCCAGACCACGCGCCACCGGGTGCTCGGTATCAAGACCGAGGCGGACCACCAGATCATCTTTGTCGACACACCGGGCCTGCACAGGGACGCCGAGAAGGCGATAAACCGCTATATGAACCGGGCGGCCAGCGCCGCGATCCGCGATGTTGACCTGGTGATATTGGTGGTGGATCGCACCGCCTGGACGGAAGAGGACGCCATGGTGCTGGAACAGATCAGGCAGGGCGGGCTGCCCTGCCTGCTCGTGGTCAACAAGGTCGACCTGCTGGAGGACAAGGCCAGCCTGCTCCCCCATCTACAGGCACTGGCGGAAAAGATGGAGTTCGCGGCGATCCTGCCGGTATCGGCCCTGCGGCGGCACAACGTGGCGGAGCTGGAGCAGGAGATCCTGAAATTCCTGCCGCATGCCGAGCACCTGTTTCCGGAGGACCAGATCACCGATCGCAGCCAGCGATTCCTGGCGGCGGAGATCGTGCGCGAGAAGATCATGCGCCAGCTGGGCGAGGAAATTCCCTACGCGATCACGGTGGAGATCGAGGAATTCGCCCTCGACGGCGAGATCCTGCATATCTCCGCCCTGATCTTCGTGGAGCGCAAGGGCCAGAAGATCATCCTGGTAGGGGAGGGCGGCTCTCGCCTGCGCTCCATCGGCGCGGATGCGCGGCGCGACATGGAACTGTTATTCGACAGCAAGGTGATGTTGCGCCTGTGGGTCAAGGTCAAGTCGGGCTGGTCGGACGACGAGCGCGCTCTGCGCAGCCTGGGCTACGACGATGTTTAGTTCCCTGGCCAGAGTTATCACCGCCTAGCCTATGCGTGTCAGTCTGCAGCCCGCCTATATCCTCCACAGCCGCCCCTACCGGGACAGCAGCATGCTGCTGGAAGTGCTGAGCGCCGAGCAGGGGCGTATCAGCCTGGTGGCGCGCGGGGCCAGGCGCAAAACCCGCGGCGGCAGCGGGAGCGCCCTGCTGCAGCCCTTTGTTCCGCTGCTGTTGTCTTTCAGCGGCCGCACCGAGCTGAAGAACCTCAATGCCAGCGAGGTCGCGGGCCGTCCTCTGCCGTTGCTTGGGGAGCGTTTGTTCAGCGGGCTCTACCTGAACGAGTTGCTGGTGCGCCTGTTGCATCGCCACGATCCTCACCCGCAACTGTTTGCCGCCTACGGCTCCACCCTGGACGCCCTGGCCGGCGGCGCGGAAATTGACGACAGTTTGCGCCGCTTCGAGTTTGCCCTGCTGGGCGAGCTGGGCTACGGCTTCGAGCTGGATATCGATGGCAGCAGCGGGGAGGCGGTGCAGGCACTGGACTGGTACCACTACCATCCCGACTACGGACTGGTTGCCAGGGGGCCCGGCGTGGATGCCGCCCGGCCCGCCTTCAGGGGCGCCGACCTGCTGGCCCTGGCAGCAAATGACTTTGGCGGCAGCGCGCGACTGACCGCAAAACGCCTGCTGCGGCTGGTGCTGGCGCACCAGCTGGGGGATGCTCCGCTGCGCAGCCGGGAATTGTTCCGGGTGCAGTCGAGGTCGGGGCGGGATCCGGACGCTACCCTCCAGGAACTGCCGTGATTGCCATAGGTACCGATATTCTTCGCATCGGCCGGATCGAGGCCGTGGTGGAGCGGCTGGGCGATCGTTTTGTGGCGCGTATCCTCACCCCGGTCGAACAGGCGGAGTATCGCGCCAGTGCGCAGCCCCGCCGGCTGCTGGCCAAGCGCTTTGCCGCCAAGGAGGCGATAGCGAAAGCCCTCGGCACGGGCATTGGGCGCGGTGTGAGCTGGCAGGATATCACCATCGGCCACGACGATAACGGGGCGCCACAGGTAAGCCTGAGTGGCGGTGCCCTGGTCGTGGCCACCGATCGTGGCGGCACCCGGGTCGAGCTCAGCCTGGCCGACGAGGCGGACTACGTGGTGGCTTTCGCGGTGCTCGCCCGGTGATGGCGGCGCACACCGATTACGCCCTCCCGGCGACTGGCCAGGTTCGTTATAATCTCGGCTCGCTCCTGCGGTAACAGGATAATGCCCTCATACCCGACTATCGAAGCCTGTATCGGCAACACCCCGCTGGTGCGCCTGCAGCGCCTGCCCGGTGTAACCAGCAACCTGGTGTTGGCCAAGCTCGAGGGCAACAACCCGGCGGGCTCGGTGAAAGACCGGCCGGCGCTGAGCATGATTGCCCAGGCCGAGGCGCGCGGGGATATCAGCCCCGGCGATACCCTGATCGAGGCCACCAGTGGCAATACCGGTATCGCCCTGGCCATGGCCGCCGCGGTCCGCGGCTATCGCCTGATCCTGATCATGCCCTCGCACATGAGCGATGAGCGCAAGCAGGCCATGTCCGCCTATGGGGCCCAACTGCTGGAGGTGAGCCGGGAAGACGGTATGGAAGGCGCCCGTGACCTGGCCATGGCCATGCAGGCCCGGGGTGAGGGCAGGGTGCTCGACCAGTTCGCCAATGCCGACAACCCGCGCGCGCACCTGACCGGAACCGGCCCGGAGATCTGGCAGCAGACCGGGGGCAGCATTACCCACTTCGTCAGCTCCATGGGAACCACCGGCACCATCATGGGCTGTTCCACCTACCTCAAGCAGCAGAACCCGGACATACAGATCATCGGGCTGCAGCCAATGGAAGGCTCCAGCATTCCCGGCATCCGGCGCTGGTCCCCCGCCTACCTGCCCGCTATCTACGACGCGGCCCGGGTGGACCGGGTCATGGATATTTCCCAGCAGGAGTCGGAGCACACCATGCGCGAGCTGGCGCGGCGGGAAGGCATTTTCTGCGGTGTTTCCGCGGGCGGCAGCGTTGCCGCCGCGCTGCGCCTGTCGAGCGAAGTCGAAAATGCGGTGATTGTGTCGATTATCTGCGATCGCGGCGACCGCTATCTCTCCACCGGCGTGTTTGCCGGTTCATGACGGCCCAATGTCCTGTCCGACTAATTCGCATGATGTCAGAGCCTACAGAAAGCTTCACAGTAAGGCGCGTTCCGCAGAGAATACTGGTTGTATTTTCAAGGGACGCAACGCAGCTGTGAAGCTTTCTGTAGGCTCCCGGAGGGCGTGCCAGCCAAGGCCTCTGGCCGCGTTGCGCCTCTTGGTAAGGACTAAGGCCATTACCGGCGAGGCGCGCCTTGCCAGAGGCCTTGGCTGGCACGCTGAAATGATGCGAATTAGTCGGACAGGACATTAGCTTGGTCCAGGTACGCGATCAGTCCCACCTCGTTCCCGGCGGGGACATCGATCTTGAACAGTGGCTGCACAAGCTGCCCTGCAGCTTCAATGAAATTGAAACGAGCCGCCTGATGCAGGCCTGCGCGATGGCGCAGGCGGCGCTGCAGGCGCCGGGCGTGGACAGCGGCGACTGGGCCGTCGAGTCCAACTGCTTTACCGCCGGTCTCGAGATCGCCCTGATTCTGGCGGAGTTGCAGGTGGGGGCTGATTGCCTGCTGGCAGGCATTCTCTACCGGGCGGTGCGGGAGCGACGACTTTCCCGGGAGCAGGTAGCGCAGGAGTTTGGCGCAGGGGTCGCCCGGATGATTGACGGTGTGGCGCGCATGGCGGCAATCGGCGAACTGCGCCCGCATGACGACAGGCCCGTGCTGGGCCAGGCCGAGGCCCAGAAGGACAATATCCGCAAAATGCTGGTCGCGCTGGTGGACGACGTGCGGGTGGCGCTGATCAAACTGGCGGAGAGAACCAGCGCCATTCGCGCGGTGAAAAATGACGAGCAGCGACGCCTGGGTGTCGCCCGGGAAGTGTTCGACATTTACGCACCGCTGGCCCATCGCCTCGGCATCGGTCACCTCAAATGGGAGCTGGAGGACCTGTCCTTTCGCTACACCTATGGCGATGCCTACCGCAAGATCGCCCGCCTGCTCGATGGCAAACGGGTGGAGCGAGACCAGTTTATCAACCGGGTGAAGGACGAACTGACCGCGGCGCTGCGCAACGCCGGGTTGGAAGTGGAGATAGACGGCAGGGCAAAACACATCTACAGCATCTGGCGCAAGATGCAGCGCAAGGGCATCGGGTTTTCCCAGGTGTATGACGTTCGGGCGATCCGGATCCTGGTGGAGGATGTCAGGGACTGCTATGCGACCCTGGGCCTGGTACACGGACTGTGGCGCAACGTGCCCCAGGAGTTCGATGACTATATCGCCAATCCCAAGGAGAACGGTTATCGCTCCCTGCACACCGCGGTGGTCGGTCCCGAGGGTAAGGTGCTGGAGGTCCAGATTCGCACCCGGCAGATGCACGAGGAGGCGGAGCTGGGAATCTGCGCCCACTGGCGCTATAAAGGCACAGATGCGAGCAGGCGGTCCGCCGACACCTACGAGGAAAAAATCGCCTGGCTGCGACAGGTGCTGGACTGGCACGACGAAACCGGCGATACCGCTGATGTCGCCGAGCAATTCAGTTTCCAGATGGCCCAGGACCGCGTCTATGTGTTCACCCCCAAGGGCGATGTGGTGAATCTCGCCCAGGGAGCCACGCCGCTGGATTTTGCCTATCACGTGCATACCGAGGTCGGTCACCGTTGCCGCGGTGCCAAGATCAATGGCTCGATTGTGCCCCTGACCTACACCCTGGTGACGGGTGAGCGGGTGGAGATACTGACCAGCAAGGACGGTGTGCCGAAACGGGACTGGCTGCAGCCCGGGCTGGGCTACCTCAGGACCTCCCGCGCCCGGGCCAAGGTGCAGCAATGGTTCAAGGCCCAGACCCGGGAGAACAATGTCGACGCCGGGCGCCACCTGCTGGAGCGGGAATTCAAGCGCCTGGCATTGACCAGCGTCGACTACCAGCGGGTTGCGCGCAAGGTGCAGCACGCCAGTGTCGATGACATGTACGCGGCTGTGGGTTCCGGGGACCTGTCCGCCGCCCAGGTGATGAATGCCGCCCAGGGCCTGGTGGAACATCGCGGCCCCCAGCTGAAGCTGGCGCGCCCCGGCGGCGGTGCTTACCGCGGCCAGGTGCAGGTGCACGGCGTGGGCAACCTGATGACCCACATGGCGGGCTGCTGCAAACCGCTACCCGGAGATGCGATTACCGGTTTCATTACCCAGGGCCGGGGCGTCAGCATCCACCGCAGTGACTGCGCCCGGCTGCTGCGGCTGACCGAGAACGTGCACGAGCGCGTCATCGAGGTGGCGTGGGGCCTGTCCCCCCGGGACAACTACGAGGTCGATGTGGGGATCGAGGCCTTTGACCGGCAGGGTCTGCTGCGGGATATCACCGGCCTGTTTGCCAATGCCCGCATCAATGTCCTGTCTATCAACACCCAGACCAACAAGAAGAGCAATACCGCAACCATGCGCCTGCGAGTGGAAGTACCTGACCTTGGTTCCCTGTCGAAGCTGCTTGAGCGCATCAACCGGCTCAAGAATGTGGTGTCTGCCGTGCGTTTGTCGGAATAGGGGATCAGGTGGAAAAAGCGTCTTATCAATTGAGCGACCTGCTGCGGGTGATGGCCCGCCTGCGGGACCCGCAGACCGGCTGTCCCTGGGATGTGCGCCAGGACTTTCGCAGCATCGTGCCCTCCACACTCGAAGAGTGCTATGAACTGGCCCAGGCCATCGAGCAGGAAGACTTCGCGCATGTGGCGGAGGAGCTGGGCGATGTGCTGTTCCAGGTGGTGTTCTATGCACAGCTGGGGCACGAGCGCGGGCTGTTTTCCTTCGAGATGATTGTCGATACCTTGGTGAACAAACTGGTGCGCAGGCATCCCCATGTATTCGGGCAGGGCGAGATCGAGGGTGTGGTCGCCGACCGCGGCAGCGTCGAGTCGGTCAAGGAGTCCTGGGAGGCCATCAAGCAGGCGGAGCGCCATGCCAAATCCCAGGGTGGTCTGCTGGCCGATGTACCCGTGGCGCTGCCCGCCCTGCCGCGGGCCCAGAAGCTGCAAAAGCGAGCCGCCCGGGCCAATTTCGACTGGCCGGATGCGGGCGCCGTGCTGGCGAAGCTGGAGGAGGAGATACTGGAGCTGCGCCAGGCCATGCAGGCCGAAAGCCCGACGGATATTGAGGAGGAGATGGGTGACATCCTGTTCAGTTGCGCCAACCTGGCCCGTCACCTGGGCCTCGATGCCGAGGCCAGCCTGCGACGGGCGACGAGCAAGTTCGAGCGTCGCTTCATCCAGATGGAAGCGCAGGCTTACGACGCCGGCAAAGCCCTGGAGACGCTCTCGGCGGAGGCGCTGGATGAGCTGTGGGAGGCCGCCAAGCGCAGGGAGCGGGGCAGTCTCTAGGGGCACTGGCCTGGGTCCTTCATATGGGCACTGAGCAGGGCTTGTGCAAATTCCGGACGCTGTGTATGGTTACGGCCCTCCATGTCCCGGCTTTGTGCTCCGGCCGGGTCTCAGTCGATCCTGCAGGACGCCGACACTGCCCCCGCAGGCGCTGCTGCAGCGACCATAATCTTGCAGGCAATATCGAGGAAGAATAGCAATGCGATTGATTTTGTTGGGCGCACCCGGCGCCGGTAAGGGTACACAGGCACAGTTCATCATCGAGAAATACGGCATTCCGCAGATTTCCACCGGTGACATGCTGCGTGCTGCGGTCAAGGCGCAGACCGACCTGGGGCTCAAAGCCAAGACCGTGATGGACGCGGGCGGGCTCGTGTCGGACGACATCATCATCGGCCTGGTCAAGGAGCGAATCGGGCAGGGGGATTGCGCCAACGGCTTCCTGTTTGACGGCTTTCCCCGCACTATTCCCCAGGCCGAGGCCATGGTTGAGGCCGGCGTCGACCTCGATCATGTGGTTGAGATAGCCGTCGCCGATGCGGCGATCGTGGATCGCCTGAGCGGTCGCCGGGTCCACCCCGGTTCCGGTCGTATATACCACGTTCTGCACAATCCGCCGCAACGCGAGGGCCTGGACGACGAGACCGGCGAGCCCCTGGTCCAGCGCGACGACGACAGCGAGGAGACCGTGCGCAAGCGCCTTGCCATCTACCACGCGCAAACCAGCCCATTGGTCGATTTTTACCGTTCCATGACCGGGCCGCGTGCTCCCACCTGTCACCGTATAGAGGGCGTTGGCACGGTGGAGGAAATCCGCGAGAAGGTATTTGCGGCGCTGGAAAGTTGATGCCAGTCAACGAACAGAGGCGTAAGCGCTGTCATTAACACCCGGCGTAGCCTGCGCCCTGTTGTACGAATCAGTTTTTGTTGCTATTTTCCGCTTGACGGTTGACGTCAACCACCTTTGGAGAGAAGTGAGATGGCTACAGCGAAGAAAAAGGCAGCTGCCGCAACGCCGGCGAAGGGCAGTTTTTTCAGCGATGTCCTGCATAAGGCCCAGGATCAGATAGATGAGTTCGTGGACTCCGCCAGGCAAAAGGCGAAGGAGATTTCAGCCAAGGAGCAAAAGCTGGAAAAGGAAATCAGCAAACAGGCCAGGGGTGTCGAGCGCAAGCTGAAATCCCAGGCCAAGGCCGCCCAGAAGCAGGCGACCAAAACGGGAAAGGAAGTGAAGAAGCAGCTGGCGTCCCTGGAGGGCCGTGCGAAAAAGGCATTGGATAAGGCACCTGCCCAGGTGAAGGCCAAAGTAGCGGCGGCAAAGAAAAAGGTGGCGGCAGCGAAGAAAGCGGCAACCAAAAAAGTAGCGGCCACGAAAAAAGCGGCAAGCAAAAAAGTAGCGGCGACAAAGAAAGCGGTTAAAAAGAAGGCACCCGCGCCGAAGAAAAAAGCGGCTGCCAAGAAAAAGCCCGCTGCGCGCAAAAAACCCGCCGCCAGGAAGTAAGCGGCTGGCCTGATGTCACAAAAGCCCGCCCGGAGCGATCCCGGCTGGCTTTTTTCCTTTCAGGCGAGGCGATTGTAGTTCCCGAAGAACCCGGCCTGGTCGGAAAAGTCGACGCTGCAGTACCGGTGCCGGGCATACCAGTGCCGTACCGCCCTCTGCCCCTCGTCCAGGAAGCCGCGCAGGCTGGGCAGGACCGCCACCCGGATGGCCGCGCACAGGTACTGGTCGCGCGCACCATCGTGGGCGTAACTGATGTCACTGCTACCCGGTTCCAGCGCCCCAAGCAGGCGCTGGGCGAGATCCGGGGGCAGCAGCGGCATGTCGCAGGGCACGATCACGAGGAACTCGCTGTCTATTTGTTGGAGCGTGGCCGCCTCCAGTCCCGCCAGCGGCCCCTGGAAATCGGTTCGGTTGTCGAAAACGGTGGCGTCCCCCAGGGTAGCGTAGAATGGCTCATTGCGATTGCAGCTGATCAACAGGCGCCCGACCTGGGGGCGCAGGCGCTGGGCGACATGGGCTGCCAGTGACTGGCCACGCCAGGTCAGCAGTCCCTTGTCCCTCCCGCCCACACGGCGTCCCGCGCCGCCTGCGAGAATGAGGCCAGTAGCCTTGCTGGTGCCAGCCATCGTGTTCCTTCCGCCCGTCGCTGATTACCGGGCTGCTAGTGCTTACCGGTCCTTGCCTGTGGGATAATCCGCTTTTACCTGCCGGCACATGATAAACCGGCGTGGGTCGCGCTGCATTCCGGGAATATGCATGGCTGGCATCTTGGCAATCGATACCGCGACCGAGGCCTGCTCGGTTGCCGTCTACCTGGACGGGGAGTGCCGCGAGCTGTACGAGGTGGCGCCGCGGCAGCACAGCCAGCGCCTGTTCGGCATGTTGCAGGCGCTGCTCCCCGGCGGCCAGCTGCGGCAGCACGGCATCGAGGCCATAGCCTACAGTTGCGGGCCGGGGTCCTTCACCGGCTTGCGCATTGGTGCCAGTGCGGTGCAGGGGCTGGCCTTTACCAGCGGCCTGCCGGCGATAGGAATCTCCACCCTGGTGCTGCAGGCCCAGACCGCCTTGCGCCTGGGGCAGGTGGATGCCGGCGCAATGGTACTGAGCCTGCTCGATGCCCGCATCAACGAGGTGTATTACGGCCTGTGCGAGTTCGAACAGGGTCTGGCAGTGCTGCGCGATGGTCCCCGGGCCTGCCCTCCGGCCGGCGTGGCCGTGCCTGCATCGGCAGGGGTGCTGCATGGGGTGGGCAGCGGCTGCCACTTCGCCAGTGACCTTGCCGCGGACGTTCGCTCGCGCCTGCTGTCCCTTGCCCCCGAGCTGTTGCCAGCGGCGCGTGACCTGGTGCCGCTGGCGCTGGCCAGGCTGGCGCGGGGCGAAGTCCAGCAGCCACACCAGGTACAACCTGTTTACGTGCGCGACGAAATCAACTGGAAGAAACTGGCGGAGCAGGGCAAAACATCATGATCGACAACCCGGCGCGAGTTCTGTATGCCGTCTGGCTCACCTGAAATTGCGACGCCCACCCGACGGAGACACTATGAACCAAGAGGAATTCAACCGGCAGTTGTGCGACTTCATCAGCTGCGCTAGTACGCCGTTCCATGCCGTAACAGAACTGTCCCGGCGCCTGGAGGAAGGTGGTTTTAACCGACTGAATGAAGATGGCCTGCGCGAGCTGAAGCCAGGACGCTATTTTTTGACTCGCAACGGCAGCTCGATCATCGCCTTTGTCTGCGGCAGCGAATCGCCCCCGCATGAGGGCTTTCGCATGGTCGGGGCCCACACCGACAGCCCCTGCCTGATGGTCAAGCCCGCTCCGGAAAAGCTGCGCAACGGCTACTTCCAGCTCGGGGTGCAGGTCTACGGCGGCGTCCTGCTTAACCCCTGGTTTGACCGCGACCTTTCGCTGGCCGGGCGGGTGAGCTTCCAGTGTGACGACGCCCAACTGCGCACCGCGCTGATCGACTACCGGGCGCCGCTGGCGATTATTCCCAGCCTGGCCATTCACCTCGACCGGACCGCCAACGACAATCGCAGCGTGAACGCCCAGACCGATGTGCTGCCGATACTCTTCCAGCAGTCAGGCGATGACCCCGCCGACTTTCGCGCGTTGCTCAAGGCGCGGTTGCTGGAGGAGCACCCGGACTGCAGGGTGCAACAGGTACTGGATTTCGAGCTGGCCTTTTATGACACCCAGGCGCCCGCGGTTATCGGCCTGCAGCGGGAGTTCGTCGCCGGGGCGCGGCTGGACAACCTGCTCAGCTGCTTTGTCGGCCTGCAGGCCCTGCTGCAGTCTGACGGCAGCGCCAGCAGCCTGCTGGTGTGCAATGACCACGAGGAGGTGGGCAGCCTGTCCGCCGCCGGCGCCCAGGGCCCCATGTTGACCTCCCTGTTGAAGCGCCTGGCGGGTGGCCAGCACGGCTACGCGGAACTCATCGAGCGTTCGCTGATGATTTCCGCGGACAATGCCCACGCCATCCACCCCAACTACGCCGATCGCCACGACGACAACCATGGGCCGTTGCTGAACCGGGGCCCGGTTATCAAGGTGAACGCCAGCCAGCGCTACGCTTCCAACAGCGAAACCACAGGCTTTTTCCGCATGCTTGCGGCGGCCCAGGAAGTGCCGGTGCAGGTTTTTGTGGTGCGCAATGATATGGCCTGCGGCAGCACCATCGGCCCGATCACCGCCGGCACCACCGGTGTGCGCACCATCGATGTAGGTGTGCCCACATTTGGCATGCACTCGATCAGGGAGACCGCGGGCACCCGCGACGCCTGGGACCTGTGCCGGGTGCTGCGGCATTTCTACAACTACCGGGGACCACTGGCCGCCAGCTGATGCCCTGGAGGTCCTGCTCATTACCGCCTTCGAACTTGCACCGCCGCGGCGGCTTACCGGCTGGCCTCGCGCGCGAGTCGGGATAGCCACTGCGGGCCAATGCCAGTATCATTGGGCGCTTTTTGCGGCAGGCGGATTTACATGGGCAGGCAACGCGTTCTCACCGGTATTACCCCATCGGGTACCCCGCATCTGGGCAACTATGTAGGGGCGATTCGGCCCGCTATCGCGGCCTCCCGGGATGCATCGAAGGAGTCCTTCTTTTTCCTTGCGGACTACCACGCGCTGATCAAGTGCCAGGCGCCGGAGGTGGTGCGCCGCTCCAGCAAGGAAATCGCCGCCACCTGGCTGGCACTGGGCCTGGATACGCAGCGAGCCCTGTTCTATCGGCAGTCCGATATTCCGGAAATCCCCGAGCTGACCTGGGTGCTGTGTTGCAACGCGGCCAAGGGACTGATGAACAGGGCTCACGCCTATAAGGCCGCCGTGCAGGCCAACGAGGAGGCGGGCGAGGATCCGGACTTTGGTATCAGCATGGGCCTGTTCAGTTACCCGGTGCTGATGGCGGCGGACATCCTGATGTTCAACGCCACGCACATTCCGGTGGGCCGCGACCAGGTCCAGCACGTGGAGATGGCGCGCGATATCGCCCAGCGCTTCAACCACAATTTCGCCGAGGTGTTCACCCTGCCCGAGGCGGTGGTGGACGACAGCGTCGCTGTGCTGCAGGGTCTGGACGGGCGCAAGATGAGCAAGAGCTACAACAACACCATTCCCCTGTTTGAAGGCGAGCAGCAGCTGCGCAAGGGCATCAACCGGATCAAGACCAACCTGCTGGAGCCCGGCGAGCCCAAGGACCCGGATGATTCGACGGTGTTTCAGGTGTGGGCTGCTTTCGCCTCGCCGGACGAGACCGCGAGGATGCGCCGCGAGTTCGAGAACGGCATTGCCTGGGGGGAGGCCAAGAAGCAGTTGTTCGAGCTGGTCAATGGCGAGTTGGCGGGGGCGCGAGAGCGCTACCAGCAGCTGATGGATGACCCGACGCATATCGAGAATGTACTGCGACAGGGCGCTGAGCGCGCCCGCGACTACGCCGTGCCGCTGATGGCTGAGGTGCGCGCCGCCATAGGGATTGGTCCGCTGCGCTAGCGCAGTGAAGCGGCCTCAGCCGCCAAACTGGTAGCTGATTTCCAGGTAAGCGCCCCGCGGCTCACCGACAAAATAGCGGTACTGGCCAAAGCCGAAGTCGGCCCGCTCCGCGTAGTCTTCATCCAGCAGGTTGGTAATGCGCAGGCTTGCGCGCCAGCGTGGGTCCAGCATCCCCGACAGCCGCAGGTTCAGCAGCGAGTGGCCGCTGTACTGGTGTTGGTTCTCGGGTTCCAGGTAGTAGGAGTCGAGGTAGACCCACTCCAGTTCCAGGGTGCCGTCGCGGGCCTCCAGCGCCGGGAAGTTCCAGCCGACGCGGGCGCTGCCGAACGTTTCGGGGGCGCCTTCGATGGTATTGCCGTTGAGATTGCCGGAACTGCCCAGCAGGTTGATTTCACTGTCGTAGGTGTGGCTCGCCCAAGTGCCGTCGAGGCGGAAATACCAGGCCTCCCCGGGGCGGTAGTCGAGGCTCAGCTCGGCGCCGTAATGGCGCGTTTGTGCGCCGCTGACGTTGAAGCGGTTGGCATCCTGGAAGATCACATTGTCCTTGTGCATAAGGTAGACCGACAGGTCGTACTCCAGTTGCTGCCGCCAGATGCCGCGCAGCCCGAGCTCGACATTGTCCAGCTCCTCGGAGTCCAGGGCTGCCTCTTCCTGCCCACCCTGCAGGCGGTACAGCTCGGCGGTCTGGGGCGCGCGAAAGCCCTTGGCCAGGCGCAGGTAGGTGAGCGTGTCGGGCGTGAGGCTGTAGCTGGCGCCGGTGTTGGCGCTCCAGTCCGTGAAATCGTCATCCCGGTCCGCAGGCCGATAGAAACGGCAGGCGCTGGCGGTCGGCGCGCAGGCGGAGCCGTCACCGGTCCTGTTGTCGTAATCGTAGTAGGTGTATTCCAGGCGCAGGCCCGCGCTCAGCTCCCACTCCTGGAAGGTTCCCCGCCACTGGCTGAATGCCGCCGCCAGGGAGGCTCCCACCTGGTAGTCATAGTGGACCCCGGCGGGCTGGTTGGGAGAGAAATCCTGCTGTTGATACTCCTTGAGGCGACCGTCGGTGTACTCCGTCTCGAGGCCGTTGGCCCAGCTGCTATCCTCGAGGTCCGTGTTGAGTGCCACCCGCAGGCCGAGGCTGTCCTGGCTGTTTTCCTCCACCGGCTGCCAGGGCACGAAATGCTGCAGGAATTCCATCTCGTTGGTGCGCAGGTAGGGGGTGATGGTCAGGGTGTTGGCCGCATCCAGCAGCCGGCTCGCCCGAGTGTGGAATCGCAGCGAACTGGCGTCCCGGTAGGCCTCGGGATTGGGGTTGTTGCGCCGGATGCCCTGGTCCTCGTAGGCCTTGTAGCCCTCGATGTAGCCCGCGGTTTCCTGGTTGAGGTTGGCGTAGTCCAGTACGCTGCTCAGGCGCCACAGCTCACCGTCGTAGTCGTGGCGCAGGGTTGCCTTCTGCTGGTCGTAACCGGCGTCGTCGAGGTAGCCGCCATCGGTGGTGCCGTTGACGCGCACGCTCAGCCCGTGGTCGCCCCAGGTATTGCCGTAGCCTACCCTGGCGCGATAGTAGTCATAGGGACCGGCCTCGATGGCCACGTTCGCATCCAGCGCGGCGCTGGGCGCGGCGCTCAGTACATTGATCAGGCCGTGCATGGCGTTCGAGCCGTACAGCGCCGTGGCCGGACCCTTGATGACCTCGATCCGCTCGGCCTGCTCGGTGTTGGCGTCGAACAGCTGGTTGACGTTGCAAAAGCCGGGTGCCCGCAGGCTGATGCCGTCCCCCGCAACCAGGAAAGCGCCGCAGCTGCCGGCCCCGGTCAGCACCGGGGAGCGCAGGGCGATCAGGCTCTCCTGGCCGTTGCCGCGGGCGACCCAGGCCCCGGCCACCTGCTGCATGGCCTGGTTGATGTGGGTGTGGCCGATCAGGGCAAGATCCTCCGCGCTGATGCTCGACCAGGCCAGCGGCAGCCTGAAGCCATCTTCGGGTACCCGCGTTGCGGTCACCAGCACCTGTTCGGGTGGTGGGCCCAGTGCCAGGGCGGTTGGGCTGAGCAGTGCCATGGCCAGCCAGGGCCAACGCGGTGAATAAGCCATATCCAGCTCCGCGATCAGCCGGCGGCGATAATGTTCGGGTCAGTGGCGGCGGCGCTGGGACCTTCCCGATTGCGCACGGCATCGGCGATGCGCTGCAGCGGCACCTTCAGCATCGCCACCACCTCCTCGCTGGCGCCGGTGCGCTCCAGCGCCCGATCCATGCACAGCAGCCACTGGTCCCTTTCCGCCGGGCCGATGTGGTAGGGCTCATGGGGCGTGGTCATGCAGACCGTACCGTACTTGTTTGCATAAAGCGGCGGACCCCCCATCCAGCCGATAAGGTATTCCGCCAGTTTTTCCTTCATCGGCCCCAGGTCCCGGGCGTGCATCGCCCGCACGCCAGCGGCTTCAGGCAGGGTGTCCATGATGTCGTAAAAGGCGTTGCATATTTCACGGATGCCCTCCTCTCCGAGCAACTGGTAGGGCGTCTGTTGAGCTTGCATCGTGCAGGTTCCTCTTCTGGCCCGAAGCGGGGGCCACAGCGCGGTATTTTATGCTGTTTTGGGCCGGGATGTCCCGATTCAATGATGCTGCCCGCCCCGGGCTTTGTTAAGATTGGCGCCTCTGCGGCGGCGCGGCGGGCACTCGCTCATACCGCCGCCCCGGACTATCCGTTTCAATGACAGGAAGCGACGCCATGGGCCTTGCCGAGAAGGTATTAGCTGTTAACAACGATCTCCCCATTCGCACCGGTGCCCCCGTGCACAGCGGCAAGGTGCGCTCGGTGTACTGGCTGACAGCCGCCGACAGCGCCCGGCTGGTGGCCCAACGGGGCTACGAGGTAGCGGCGGATGCACCCCTCGCGATCATGGTGATCAGTGACCGCATATCCGCGTTCGACTGCATCTGGCAGGGTGAGGGCGGCATGCGCGGCGTCCCCGGCAAGGGTGCCGCGCTGAATGCGATATCCAACCACTGGTTCCGGCTGTTCCGTGAACAGGGCCTGGCGGACAGCCACATCCTTGAGATACCCCATCCGCTGGTGTGGATCGTGCAGAAAGCCAGGCCGGTGATGATCGAGGCCATCGCCCGGCAGTACATTACAGGCTCCATGTGGCGCTCCTATGCCAAAGGTGAGCGCGAGTTCTGCGGGATCAAGATCCCCGACGGCCTGCAGCGCGACCAGAAGTTGCCGCAACTGTTGATCACCCCCTCCACCAAGGGCATTCTCACCGGCATACCCGGCGTGCCCGCCGCGGATGATGTCAATATCACCCGCGCTGACATCGACAATAACTACGCGGCCTTCAATTTCCGCAAGCCTGCTGACGTGGACCTCTATGAAAAGCTGCTGCGGGAGGGCTTCGAACTGATCAGTCGCGAGCTGGCCAGGCTCGACCAGATATTCGTGGATACCAAGTTCGAATTCGGCTATGTCAGCGACCGGCAGGGCCAGGACAAGCTGATATACATGGACGAGGTCGGCACCCCGGACTCTTCCCGCATCTGGGACGGTGCGGCATTTCGCGAGGGCAGGGTGGTGGAGAATTCCAAGGAGGACTTTCGCCAGCTACTGCTGCAGCACTTCCCCGACCCGGATATCCTGCTGAACAAGGACAGGATGCCCGAGCGCATGGCCCTGGCGCGGGACAACGCGCTGCCGACCGAGGTGCTGATGGCGGTCTCCAAAACCTATGTCGGCATCGCCGAAAAAATCACCGGCGGCAGCCTGCGCCTGTCGAATAACCCCAGGGCGGAAATCATCGATGTCCTGCGCAAGGAGTTCTCGCTCGTCGACTAGCGCTTGCCAAGCTTGCGGACGTTGCCGGGAGAGAAGTACTCCGGACCCTTGATCGGATTGACGTCGTGCAGCTCCGGGGCGCTGTCGTTGATCAGGCGCTCGGCGATATAAGCCCCTGCGCGCAGGTCGTGGTACATCTCCGCACGTCGGGCGTAGCCCTCTCCGCCGTAGTCGTAAAGGCTCGTGGTCAACGCCACTTTCCATAACTCCCCGCGACCGTCGTAGTTCTCCGTAATGACGGTTAGCCCGGTGTCCTCGTCCACATAGATGCGGCGTTTGCCGTAGACATGGCGCTCGCCCTCCCGCAGGGTACCCTCGGCTACCCAGACGCGTTTGAGCTCATAGCGCATGTAGTCCGGGTTGACGTGGAATTTTGTCAGCAGTTCATCGTAGCTCAGGCCCGGCTCGTCAAACCTGTAGTTATGATAGGGGATGAACATCTCCTGGCGGCCGATCAGCTTCCAGTCGAATCGCTCCATCGAACCATTGAAGCCGCGCACCTCATCCACGGTCTTCAGGCCACCGGGGCCGTCCGGGGTATCAAAGCCTACCGTGGGCGCGCGTCGCACCCGGCGCGAGCCCGGCAGATAGCGCCACACTTCCCGCGCGCTCAGGGAGTAATCGAAGGGTTCGAAAATGGAGGTGATCAGGCCCTTGTCGCGGGCAGGTTCCGTGACATAGGTCATGATGTAGCCCGCGTACTCCCCGAGCTTCGGATATTCGTAATCCGCGTTGACCGGATTGTGGCGATTTGCGTAGGGGGATTCCTGGATAAATCGGGAGCGGCGGGTGGAGCGGGTGCCATTGGGGAATACGGCGATATCACTGTATTCACCGTCCATACTCTCAAAGGCGCCAGTGGTGCGGGTCAACCATACGACCTCTGGCCCGGTACCCGGTACCGGGAACGCGGCGCCGCCGACGAAGCCCTTGATGCCCTCATCGCCGTTGATCAACTCGCCGTGCTCGGCGTTGTAACGAACTTTCTCGTAGAACTGCGGGTAAAAGGCGAAGTCCCTGTGCCCGGGATACACCGGCATGCGGAAGGTAGCCGGGTAGGTTTCGAACATGGCGATCTGCCCCGGGCTCAGGCGCTCGCGGTACTGCTCCAGATTGTCTTTGGTAATGGTGAAGAGCGGCTTTTCATCGGGCCAGGGATCGGGGTAGGGCGTGCCCGGTCCGTCCCACTTCAGGCCCTTGGGCAAACCGACCACGCTGCCCGTCCAGGGGGCCAGCAGTCCATCCTCGCTGCCCGCCACGATGCCCCCCATGGGGTTGAGATCCTTGCCCAGGCGGGCGACATCCTCGGGCGACATTTTCGCCATCGCCCCGGCCGCCAGCAGGGAAAGGGACAAGGCAATTACGGTGTTGTTGATGAGACGCATATTACTGATCCTCATTCGAATCTCAGAAGCTATAGGTAAAGTTTACCGACACATTGTCGCGATCGTTGATGTAGGTGTTCTCCCCGCCATCAAAAAAGTTCGAGTAACCCAGGGCCGTGGTGAAGTTGTTCAGGTAGACGAAATTGAAAGTGATGTTGACCGCGGAGGAGTCCTCCACCATTTCGCTTTCAAGAATATTGCCGTCGAGGCCGCGACGGAAGAAAATCGGCACTTTGAGATCGAGGCCGTCCGCCAGGTTCAGATAGGACAGTTCAAGGCGCAGGTTGATAACGGTGCCATGGTCGTCGTACAGCAGCTCGGCGCTGTCCTCGGAGGTGATGTAGGCGCCTGCCAGTTCGAAGGTCAGGTTGGCATCGTCCCACAGGGCGGTGGGTTCGAATACGTAGGAGCCCCCAAGCTGGTAGGAAGCGAGGTCACCGTCTACCGGATCACCGCTCAACAGCACCACGGGCACATCGGTCTTGTAGGAGACCTCCCCCTGGATATTGGTATCGGCCATCACCGTGGTGAAGCTGGCGGCATAGCCCTGAATGTCCTCAAAGTACCTGATCCTGTACGATTGCGGAAATATTCCGCCTGCGCCATAGTTGATCTGGTAGGCCGGTGCTTTGCTGTGGGCATTGATGTAGTACAAACCAATATCCGTCTCGCCTTCGGTGATCCAGTGCAGTGCAGTTCCCCACTGGCCGCTGCTGGAGGCGCCCTCGTCCGGCGTTCTGGGAATGGCGGTGATATTGTCCGGGTCCGGGCCGATGGGTATCAGGAAGTTTCTGGCACCCGGCCCGAGGAAATCCCGGTCGCTGAAAAAACTGCCCACGCCGTTAAGCTCGGTCTTTCTCCATTCGTACTGGTAATACGCCTCAAGGGTGAGGCCGGGCATCACATCCGTCTGGCCGTATAGCGCACCTGTCGGCAGCAGGATCTCTTTCACCTCAACGCCGGGGGTATTGCGGGCGATGAGGTCTGCGCGGTTCTGCAGCCCGTTGATCCCCGAGGTAAATGTGGCCTCGCCCCAGTTGATAACCTGGCTGCCAAGCCTGACGGTGTACAAAC